>Ga0208899_1000235_pt1 | contig 37643 bp, 52 predicted proteins | sample VirMetDEL_Nov_24_FD_184518 | JGI IMG/M metagenome (GOLD analysis project Ga0208899, IMG submission 184518) | Aqueous microbial communities from the Delaware River and Bay under freshwater to marine salinity gradient to study organic matter... | ecosystem: Environmental > Aquatic > Marine >... | reverse complement strand
CTGAAATTTGTGGTTGACTATTCCACGATCTAGTCTGGTAATAAAACGTCATTGGTTTTGGTTTTAAATTAATATTTGGTTTATTGCTCTTTCCCGAGCAGGGTTTAAATTCTTATTTGACTAAAAAAATCTTCTTTTGTAAAATTTATAATACCTCTTAATTTATTGTCATCAAAAGTAAAACGAACTTCACTTATAGAAATATCTTCAAAATTAATATTTTCAGATTCTAATGATTTTTCTAAAATAAATTGATTATTATCTGATTCTTCTTGAGTTGCGTCTTCTAAACCATTTTGGCCTAAAATTTTCCAAACATTGCTTTGTGTTAATACGTATTCTTTTGTCATTTTTTTATGAGTTTATTATAGTAAATCCTGTTCCATCTAAACAGTTTCTAATGGTTCCAGCACCTGAAGTACTTGCAAAACCATCGTTCGAGTAGCAGTTATATATTTTACATTGCGTTGTATCAGATCCTCCTCTTTTTCCAAAATTCAAACTACCTAAAGCCGTGCAATTTATACATTTACCTGTAAAGGCTGTTCCACCTGATATTGGGCATCCAAAAGCTAAACTACTTTGAGCAGTACAATTTATATATTTAGCGTTTGAGTGATCACCACCGCTAGGTATTTCATAGCTAAAAGATTGATTTCCTGCAGAAATACAATTTACAAATGTACCTGAATTATTTAGTGTTTTAGCAGCAAAAGCTCTATATCCAGTACAGGTACAGTGATCAAATCTTGCATTACTAGTTATTGTTCCAGTACTCATTCTACTAGCAAATGAATAATAATCTCCTACACAATAAAGCATTCTTCCTGAAAATTCAGCACCTTGGTATCCATACATGTATTCACCATTGCCATATTTTGATGATGAAGAACTACTTGTTGAATTATCATATCCACATCTATAAAACTGACCACTAGTATTTCCACCATCACCTCCAAAAGAACTCTGCCCGAAACATTCTATAAATGTTCCTGAACATGAAGCTCCAGTTCCCCTACCAAATGCAGAACTAGCCGCGCAATTTATATAAATAGAAGAAGCTGTTCCAACTCCTGTTTCTGGCTGAAAAGATGCGCTTCCAGCATGAATGTCTTCAAAAGTTGTATTTGGTAAATTAGAAGCAACATATATTTTACTATCAATTGTAAATCCTTTATATATTTGAGGTTTTGAACTACTATCAACACCAGATTCAATTTTAACATTAGATCCTTTTATTGTTGTAGAATCTAAACCTAATAAAGAAACCATACTTACTAAGTTATTAATAACTAAATCAGAAGGAAGATTATAAGTGCCAGGACCTACTGCTAGCGTAGAAGGTGTTGATTCAGACGTAAGCACAGGTATTTGGTTTACTGAAAATGGCCAACTTATACCTTCAGCTCTTCTACCATTTAATGTAACTACAAATGTCATTCTATTGGAAGCAGGAGATCCTAAAGATGTTATTTCAAAAGTATAATCTTGAGCTCCAGTAATAGTATCAACTCCATCTAAAAAAACAGTTCCTAAATCTACATTAAAATTATATGGAGTGTTAAGTACTGCTGTAGCTCCTCCAATTCCTGAACCACTTAAATATATTTGATATTCATTTTGAATATTAGTTATTAGTGACATTACACCATATAAAGCAGATGAGTTTACTGTTTCTATTTTACTAAGTGCTTCTTGATAACCATCTAAAAGTGCTTGTCCATTTTCAGCTTCTGTTCCATCTGCACTAACATAAACAGTATGTCTATTGCTTATAAAATTACCTCCTTCAAGATATTCTATGCTAGTAAAACTAAAAGCTCCTATACTTTTAGGATTAATTTTTATTATTCTAGCCGTAGGATTAGCAGTTATATTGTCATTAATACTTTTTATTACATCAGCTGAGTTACCGGCATTTACAGTAAATTTTATTTGAGAATCATTATTTAATTGCAGATAAAAAATACTTGAAGTATAAGGTCTAATGTATTTTACACTAGTCCAATTAATTACTAAATCACTGGTTAATCCTAAACCATTTGCGTTTTTAAATACTAAAAATTTCATTTTCTAATTCTTTTAATTATATGAAACAGCTGATATAGATACACCTGAAGGCATTGTTACTACAGAGTTTCCATAATTAGAGTTCAATATTGTTTTATTTATAGCGTTCCCCATTTGTCCATTAGCAGCAGAGCTATGTGTTAATTCAATTCTTCCAAAACTTGAATTTGAAACGTAAACTATTGTTTTAGTTGCACTAGCTTGCTCTACTGTAATTATATCTTCAAAATCAACTACTACTTTTTTGTCTTCAGTTGAAGCTGTTGCAGCTGGGAATGGTATTGTTAATGTATTCATTTTTTATTTTTTATAATATTTTCTTAAGTTTATTATTACTTGTTTTTTTACTTTTTTACTACCAAGTGCTTAATGCTACTCTTTTCCAAGTATCGTCTGCTACACATACGTATATATAATCAGCAGTAAATCTTATTTCTCCTACATTACCGTTATCATCAGAATTAGTTACAGGAGTGTTTAAAGCAGCAAGATCCATTTGACCTGTTACTTGAATACCTGTATTTGTAGTTTCAATTTTTTTATTACCTTGATATCTTAAGTTAACTCCACCTTGATTTCCTTGAAACCAAGCATTTCCTGAAGCATTATCTCTTATAAAAACATTTTGTGTACCTTCAATATATATATCACCTGTGCCTGTATCAGATATAAATGAATTACTACCATCGTGATATATTTGTAAATCTACTCCTGTACCAAAATTAGCCTTTACATTATCTTCAAATTTAAATTCTTTTGAAACAACTGTTGTGACCGTGCTCCCATCTAACCTAAAATATTCTGTTGATGTACCACTTCCATTGTCAGCATAAAATCTAATATCAGAATCTGCTTCGTTTTGTATAATTCTTAATTCTCCATTAACACTGTTTATTTTATTTACACCACTATCGTGAACTATTCTTAAATCAAGACTATTACCAAAATTCAATTGAGAATTATCTGGAAATATTGTTTGTGGTGAACCATAACCACCATCTACTCTAAAATATTCAGTAACACCACCTGAACCATCGTCAGAAAAGAATTTAATGTCACCATCGTTAAAATGATTTATTATAGATAAATTATTTGTATAGTTCGCTATATTGCTCGTAGTACCATCGTGGTATATTTGTAAATCAGCACCTGTTCCAAAACCTAATACGCTATCATCTGGAAACACAGTTCTAGGTGTTACAGTTGTTAAAGAACCATCTAAATAAAAGTAAGTTGCTACGCCGCCTGCACCATCATCACATCTAAATATAATATCTTCATTATCTGATTCATTAGTAATATATAAATTTCCTGTAGAATTAGTTATAAAACCATTTGTTCCATTATGTCTTAAATGTAGGTCGTTTTGGTCTCCCATATTCAACCTAACACTATCCATAAGTCTTATATCTTTTGAAAATATATTTAAAACACTGCTTCCATCAACTCTAAAGTATTCAGCAACACCTCCACTACCATCATCTGATTTAAAAGAAATATCTCCGTCGTCTAGGTTTTGAATAATTTGTAAAGTTCCTGTAAAGTTTTCTATATTAGAATTTGTGCCGTTATGATATAATCTTAAATCATTATCATCACCTATGTATAATTGAGCTGCATCATACAACTTTAATGTTTTATAAAACTGTGTAGTTGCACTACTACCATCTAAAAAGAAATATGTAGTTATTCCACCAGAACCATCGTCACATTTAAATATCATATCGTGGTCATCTTCATTAACTTGTAAAGTTAAATTACCACCACTGCTACCGTTTTGTAATAATGTATCTGCGCCATCGTGTTTAATAACAAAATTACCACTACTACCAAATTCAGCTCTTACGTTATCAAGATGTCTTGTATTTTTTGAAAATCTAACATCAGTGCTGCTACCATCTACTCTAAAGTATTCTGTATTTCCACCAGATCCATCATCAGCTTTAAAAATAATATCTTTATCAGCAGCTAATTGTGTTATGTTTAAACCACTAGTATCAGCCATTATTCTACCATGTAGTAAATTAGCACCTGTGTAAAAATGAATTTTACCTTGGCCGTTAGTTCCATTATCTACAAACATTTCAAGTGATTTTCTTCCACTTACTGTTTGCAAAATAATACCATCATCTGATGTATCTACTGTTAAATCTAATTTTTTATCAGGACTAGTAGTTCCAATACCCACGTTACCGGTACCTCCAACCCATAATCTTGATGTGCCGTTTGAAGTAGCTGCATTTAAAACAAATTCAGTAGCAGCATTAGCAGCACTTATTTTTACACCATCAGCTGAACCAGCATTTATTTCTAATTTTGAACCTGGACTAGTAGTTCCAATGCCTACATTGCCATCATTTTTTACATATAAATCATTTCCTGATGCTGAACTACCATCTATTAACACGCCGCCATCACTGTCTGTGTTGTAAATTCTTAAATCTCCGTTTCTAACGTATTCTACTATTCCTTGTTCTGTAGCTGATTTTTCAAATATTATTTTACTTGGACTTGCGCTGCTACCAGTACTTGTTAATTTTAAAAAATCTGTTGTAGTTCCTGAAGCTATTTCTAATAATGAATCTGGACTAGTAGTTCCTATACCTAATCGCTTATTTGCATTATCCCAATATAGATCATTATCACCGGTAACAGAGTTTACACCGTTCCAGAAACTAACTTGACCAGTAGCACCTGCACCTTGTACAAATGTTTGATCTATCTTATCCCATTTATCAACACCGCCGACTTCTACAAATACAGCCCAGTCACCAACTTCCCAGTCAGTAATACCATCTAAGTTTGTATTACCAGCTACAGATACTACATAGTAATTACCTACAGTACCTGTTCCCGATGCGAGTGTTGGAGTATTAGTGTTAGCGTTCCAGTTACCTTGAAATACAAGACCTGCTGGTATACTTGCTATTTGTTGATCAACGTATTGCTTTGATGTAGCATGCGTATTTGCTGTAGGAACAAGTGGTATTTCTACATCACCTGAAAAATGAGATGGAAGTGTAGAGTCAGAGTTAATTGCTCTTGCCGTACCCGTTACTGGAGTTGGAACAGGATCATTTTGTATTTGTAAGTAAGCAAAATCTCCTTGTAATGTTCCACCACCCGGATAATCAAAATCTAATAAATTAACTGCTATTGAACCTGATACATTACCAGAGTTAAACGTAACATTAGTATGTTGGCCTTGTAAAAATTCTACATCAACAGCAGTGCCAGTATCCATGACAGAAGATATGTTATTACCAATCATATAACCTAAATCACCAGTCGCTGTAGCTGTTACTCTTGCTTTTGCTTGCGCACCATATAATGAAGACCAAGTAGCGTTAGTGCCAGAACCATCATATCTAGCTTCTGTATATGCACCATATAAAACACCGTCATAACCATTAGTTCCTTCAAACTCAGCCTTTGTATATAAACCGTAGTTATAAGAACCTTTATTCGTGCCTGTATGCTTGCTATCCCCATACAAAGCAATATTAAACGCTCCTGTTGCTGTACTTGTTTGATTAGCTCTTATTCCATGTATTGGTCCTGATGTGCCTGTTGGTGACGATGTTGATAAAAAAGTACCTGCTAAATCTATTTGCGTAGCATTTTCTGTCATAATAGAATCACCTAGCAAACCACCTGGACCATCAGACCATTTAATTATTGCATTAGTTGTACCAGTACCTGTACCGGTAGTAGTAATAAAATCTGCTAAATTTTTTAGCGTTAATGATTTTGTAGGTCTACCATTAGCACTCATGTCGGAAATGATCATAAGATCACTAGCCGCTAAGTCACTAGACGAGTTTATTTGTGGATAAGTATATATTATTGCCATGTGTTATGAGTATATTCTTACTTCAAATGATGCGTTTTGCATTGCTGTGTCGATACCACCAGTTGTTAATGTGATTACTGTATCACTAGTTCTTGTCCATTGTGGAGGCGTATTACCACCACCGTTGTCAATACCGTTGTTATTAAACACTATTGTTTTATTTACTGTGAAAGCGTTGCCACTAGCTGTTATTGTGTATGTACCACCACCGGTTCTAGCCCAAGTGTATGTATAACCAGTGTTGTTTTTAAGAACTGTAGCTACTGGAGCTGCACCACCAACTTGCGTTATTAACGCTGTATACGCTGTATAGCCCACACCTGCTTGCACAACTGCGTCTACTGTAAAGTTTTTAGTTGGATTTGTTTGATTAGTGCCACCTGTAGTCTTTTGTGTACCTAATAGTAAGTCTTCACCGTCGGGAGTTGCTTGTTGATATGCGATTATTCTTGCCATATTTTAATTTTTTTGTCTATAAGTATATACTCACACAAAAATAGGTAAATTTACTTTATCGTATGTGATATAAGATATCTATTATATAATACCTTACTCCTATCTAGATATTATACGTAGTATAATATCATAAGGGGGAGGAGGATTTAGAAAAGTTGTTACAAATAGAGAGTTGTGGCGTCCCCCCTCCACTTTTTTATTTGTAATTTTCCTGTAAAACACCTTTTTTTTGGCAGGCCTACCCTTTTTTTCATACTTTTTTACAAACGTTTTCACATTTTATATGGATAATATTAATGTAAATAACTAATAATTAATACAATGCGAAATATACTAATATATTTATATGACATATTGACATATCATGACACAATGCGCAATGACATTATGACATTATTACACACTAAACAAACTAACACTTTTAATCACAAACAAAATCTAATACTTATTGGATAATATAATAAACTTAAATATAATAACTTAATACTAAAAATTATGAACACAATTAACTCAAAAAGATTTGTTATTCGCAAATCACTAATCGGTAAAAACACTACAATTAATGTTGAATTTAAAAATGGTAAGTCTTGTACTTATAATCATGACGAAGTGTATAACATTATGAAATCTACACTTACTAAATTACCTTGCTTTATCAAATACAATTCATATACAAGTTCAACTAATGTACCTGTATCAGTAAGAAATGTAGTTGAAGTAATAACTCCAGAAGTAAAATAACTATGCGAATTATAACTACATACAATAATACATTTCATTGTGAGTGGTATCACTGTACTATAAATGACCATAAATTCTCGTCACCAATACGTGAAGACGTCGAGGCGTGGCGAGATGACAGGTTAAACAATAGTGATTACTATAAAGAATTATCAGAGCTTAGAAGTAAAGGTTTAGCTTCTATGTATAAAAATAACCATAATAATTACACAGGTGACTAAAATGAAAAGAGATTTATATAGATTTGCAAAAGCAAGAAAGTACGGCGAAAGAATTACACTATGGGAAGACGAGTGGTATAATAAATACAATAAAGAATATTACAAACAAAATATAAAATCTATTGGATAATATAATAAAATCAATTATGAATACAATTAAGTTTACTTCTAAAACAACTTGCAAACTAAACGGCGTTGACTATAAAGGCTATGCAGTTGGCGACTTACCTAACTCATTTGGCTTCAAAGAAATATATCTTGGTCGAGATGAAGATGGTAATGACAAATACAAAAAAGGTAAATCACACTGGTTTAACTTCAAAGGTTTAACATTTATAGAAAAAACTGAATTACCATGGTAGTTACTAATATGAAAGAATTATGCGAGTACGTTTCTAATAAAAGAAAAGCTCGCGCAGCACAACACACTGAAATCATAAAAATATATGGTGAGTGTAAAGGTATGGGTAATCGAAGATATACTATTCCGCAAAAATCTTCGTTTCCAAAACAATATAAAGCGGCTTATAATAAAATATGGAGATGAAAATAAATAAAAATCTAAGAAGAGTGCTTATCACTGTAGCACTAGTTAGTACAAGCTTTGCACTTGGAACACAAAACGGTGAGCAAAAAGTATTAGATAGATGGGAAAATAGATGGTTTGAGTCTAAATGGTATGACTTACAATCTATTGAAGATATACTATACGACAAAGATTACTCAATAGAATTAGGAGAGTAATTACAAACAAAATTAAAATATCTTTGGATAATAATATAAAATAAAAAATATGTATTGTAGATGTGGAAACACTGTGCACCCAGTGCGTTTAGAATTAGGTTATAAAAACTGTGTAAGTTGCAGTACAACTAAAACTTACTCGTACGTACCTATCATCACTCATAAAACTGGTAATACTATACAAATAGTATCACAAGAGGTTTCCGCATCAGTACATAAAGCATGGAGACGCAAGTAAATAAATTAGAAAGATTATTATATCTTACAATAATATGTGGCATCTGTTTCTTTTGTGGTGTATTCTATACGTTCTACAAAATAGATCAGCGAACATGGAACGAAGATATATTAAAAGCTAGAGATATAGAAACGAGGTATATGAATTACCCGACTAAAAGAAATTATAAACAAGACGACTTAGAAAGAATAATATATGGAAAAGAAAGGTAGAAAATATGTATTTGTACTCGACTATGTAGATGGTAGAGTGTATAGATATGATGTGTGGTTTGATGATTCAGAAAAGATAGAAGAATATTTAGACGACATGGGACACTCAATAGGTAATATAGAGTGGATGTTAACAAGATTTAAACGAGTAATAAAATAATATGGATACAAGAAAAGCATATGAATTAGAAAAAGAAGAAATAGTTGATAGAGAATCAGCATATCTTTGTACTGAACTAGAAAGAGCATTGGACAGAGTAATTAATTACACAGATCCACTTGATGAAGCTATGTTCAATAAAATAAAAGCATCAGCCATTAAATTATTAAAAGAATGGCACTTGTAATCATTGATAGATAGTTAGACGAGTAGGTTAATTAGGTCGGACGGGTGAGGGATCGTTATGAACTCCGCGAGACACATAACTGAATAGCTAACCGGCAACTCTAAGTTGTTAGGTATCAATAGATTACATAACCCGGCTTAACAGTAAATCGACGCCTTGGCTTCCTTGAGGTATCAGTTGTACAAAGCCAGTCGTAGTGACAGCCGGGTAAAATATTAGCGGGATAGAGCAGTGGCCAGCTCGCAAGGCTCATAACCTTGAGGTCGTAGGTTCGAATCCTACTCCCGCAACTATATGACAAAATGTCATGTTTTACAAACATAATATAAATAACTTTGGATAATATAATAAATTAATAATATGAAAAACGTTTGGAAACAATTGAAGCCTCATTATCAAATCAAGATTAGACTGGCTGCACACAAATATACCTCAGCTAAAAGACTTAAGTACACACTTATGGCTTCAGATGGTTGGTATGATTTACAACTAGATACTATTAGAAGTATACTAATGTTTACTGACAAGCACAGCTTTGATGTAAGCGGTACAGATATTATGTATGGAAATGAATTTTTAAAACCCGACTCAAATGACTAAATGGAGACAAGAACAATTACGACTAGAAAATGCATACGCACGCGCTATGCTTTACGAAGACGGTATCGTAGAAATTACCACGAAAAGACAATACTTCAACGGTACACGTCAATTTAAATTACCAACAGGGCAAATACTAGCAACTTATAAATCAGGTTATGTACGTAGATGTGACAGTAGCGATAGAATATGGCAACTAAATCCTAAATACAAACGTGAAAAAAGATGGGTGTTTCTTAACGGTACTGAGTTAGTTACTCAAAGATTTACAACGTGGTCAAGAGCTAAGATCTTTTCAGGTTTGGCTAGATTAAACTTCTTACACGAGTATGCAAAGAAAAATTACTTAAATAAATAAATATGGCAGAATTACTAACAGATGAGATAATCATCGAAAAACTAAATGAAGACGGTATCATGCAAGAGCCGGATGGTCCTTGGTTGCTAGAATATATCTATGAAAACTATGGTGGTAAACTAGACAACACAAGTGACTTTGTAGATGACAAATGGACTTTAAAAATATACAGTGAATCAACTTATGATGGCTATGATATATACTGGTGTACTCATGATGATAGACCTTATGTATCACAAGATGGTTATTACTATGAAGATTATTCTGACTGGTCAGATAGAGCAGTAGATGAATTAACTAGTGGTAGCGACGTATGGGTAGAAAATCATATATGGTCAGATATGGAGTGGGATTTTAATCACAGACTAGAAGAATGGTGGCAAGATGTATATGACGAGTTATATGAACAAAAGAAAGAAGAATTATTAGATACAGAAGAATATTATGAAGAAGATAAATAGCACATTACCAGACTGGTTTGATGGTCACATATATGATGAGGGTGACACAATAACAAATCCTTTTAGCGGTGAGTCTTATGACTTAAACGCTGCAGAAACATCTATGTACGACTTAATTATGGGAATTAATTATGTTGGTGATCATAGAGGTTGGGACGATGAATTAATAACAACACACCAAAAAGCTTTATCTTGGTTTAGAACTGTAAACCCTAAAGCTTATATGGTATTATTAGATTAAATTATGGCAACAAGAAACTTAATAATGGTCGTAGACCGTAAACACAGTAGTAAATACCCAGAGGGTTTTGCTATACATCCAGATCTTGTTAATAAACATAGTTACGTTAATATGTACATGCACCATGATGGTTATCCTGAATGGCAAGGTGTACAAATTGCTAACTGGTTATTAGCTAAGAATAATGGATGCATGGATGGTGCTAGGTTAGCATCTAAATTAGTACATGATATGTATTATGATAGTTGTTATCTATATCCTGATGCAGGTGATATAGATCACGAGTATAGATATGTAATATGGAGTGGTGATAAAGATAAAATACATGTAAGTTGTTGGAATATGTATTCTAGTAAATGTGTATTTGTATTAAAACCTGAAAAGATTATATCTAAATATATGGAAGATATGGATTATACTGATTTTGCCAATAATGAAACTAGATTACAAAGGCATAATATAGATAAAAAAGAAATAGCTAAATATAATAAGGTTAGGTCTAACGCTCAGAAAATTATAGATATACTAACCCATGAAGATTAACATAGATAAATATTTCATATTTATTATGAATATAATTATATTATTACATGTCTAAAAAAAGAATTACATTACAAACAAAATCAAAAAATATTTGGATAATATGACTGATGAACAAATCGAACAACTGGCTCAACGTGTAGCTAAGATTATACTAGATCAACTTCATGAAGGATTAATACTTGATATGCAACCTGACCATGAAGAAGAATTACTAGCTGAATTAGCTAGATGTATGACATTGATGAGTAAATACTTAGCTGAAGAAAAATATGAGCAGTGTGAATTATTAAAAAAGAAAATTAAAACAATAGAAAAAAAATTAAAAAACCTATGATAAAACCTATGCTTGCACACAAGTATGACGAGTCAAGAATAAACTGGTCATTACCCGTGTATATACAACCAAAACTCGACGGCGTCCGCTGTCTGTTTACCAAAGATGGTGCATTTTCTCGCACTGGTAAACAATTTAAAAATTTAGCTCATATTGAGTTAGCACTTATATCATTTTTTAAGCAACATCCTAATGTTGTACTTGACGGTGAATTATACAATCACAAATTAAAACATGATTTTGAAAAGATTATTTCATTAGTTCGTAAGCAAAAACCTACAGCAGACGATAGACTAGACGCTCAGCATCTCGTACAGTTTCATGTATATGATTATATCGATGATAAATATGATAACTATCAAATACGTATGGGTCAACTAGCTTGTTCAGATATTTATGACGAGCAAATTAAACACGTACCAACTTTACTAGCTGATTCATACAGCTATGCTAGAACTTTACATGAAGAGTTTCTTGAAGATGGTTACGAAGGCTCTATTATTAGACTTAACGGTAAATACAAACATGGCAGATCTTACGACCTAATGAAATTTAAAGACTTCAGTGATGCTGAAGCAACTATTGTAGGTTATGAACTAGGTAAAGGCAAAAGGACAGGCACGCTTGGCAAGTTTCTGATGCAAGATGACGAAGGTAATGAGTTCGGTTGTCCACCGGGCAAAGGATTTAACTACAAGGATCTAGCAAATATGTTACTTAACATTAATGACTATATCGGTCAACGTGCTACCTTTACCTATTTTCAAAGAACTAACGCTGGTAGCTACAGACATCCGTTATTTAAATGTATTAGAAATTATGAGTAAATTAATATGGCAACTATACAACGACAATATGATAAGTTACGAGGTAGCAAACCTCTTATTAGACAAACATTATAATAGATTAGAACATAAACGATACAAATGAATATATTTTATTTACATCACAGTCCATATATTGCGGCAAAGGTACAATACAATAAGCATGTTGTAAAAATGATCTTAGAATCAGCACAAATGCTTTGTACCGCGCATCATGTATACGGTAATGCAGAGCAAAAATTAAATGTGCCTTACAAACAAGCACATCTTAATCACCCGTCTACAATATGGACTAGACAGTGTAGAGCTAATTATAGGTGGTTGTATTTACATATGCTAGCTTTAGGTAACGAATACACTAAGCGATACGACAAAACACATATGACTATACATAAGTGCGCTACATTTTTAAATGTACCACCTGTGCATATACCAGATGGTGATTTTTGTGAACCACCACAGGCTATGCCTGATCAGTATAAAGTTCCAGGTTGTAGTATTACTGCATATTGGAATTATTATGAAGGTGAAAAATATACTGTAGCGAACAAAGACGAAATGTTAATAACAAGAGACGTAATATATGAGAAGGAAACTATATAAACACTTAATAGAAACAAACTTTATGAGTATTGCTTCTAAAATAAAACAATTTAAAAAGGCAAAAAGAAAAAGAAAATGAAAAAATATAATGTAGCTAACTACATTCGGTATAAAGAGGATCTGAAAGCAAGTATGCCTAAAGATAAACCTTATAAAGATTATACTAGAGAAGAACTAATAGTAAAGTTTTTACCATTAGTAGAAACATTAGGTAGAAAATTTTCAACAAGTGATCAAGCATCAGGCGTTATGACTATTATGGATATAATACAAGCTGGTAGTGAATCATTAACTAAAGCAGTAGATCGGTTAGACTGGAAAACAGTAGACAAATCTGATGATGTTGAAAAAACTTTAAAATCATTTTTTAGCAAACGTATAAAAGGTGGAATACGTAGACGCGTAGATGCTGCAAGAGGTAATATACGTATACCAGAACATCAACTTAATAATATGCGTAAAACAAAAGATAAAAAAGCTGTTGAAATGTTTTTTAATAGTATATTTTTATCTATTGATGCTAAAGTAAACGATGAAGATATATTTAATCAAATACCTGATAAATCAGAGCCATACAATGTACACTTAATAAATTTATACTTAAAAAGTTTAATGCAAAAGTATTTAGATTTTGCTGAGTATGAAGTATTAAGATTAAGCTATGGACTTGATTGTGATAAGCATTCAGCTAAAGAAATAGCAGCTAAATTAGGCATTGAAGGATCGTCTAATTATGTTCGTATTTCAGAGCTAAAAAAGAAAGCTGTAAACAAGCTTATTGATAATGTAGATCACTCGCAAGTGCTTGATTATCTGTAAGTTAGATATGTAAATTAACAATAAAATATGTAATTATTATACTATGACCATATACGAAAAACTATCACAAATTCAAACAAAATTTAAGTCGAAGAAAAGTAGATTTAATTCATTCGGTAAGTATTACTTCAGGTCAGCCGAAGACATTCTCGAAGCTACAAAACCCTTTCTGTTAGAGTTAGGAGTTACCGTTACAGTTAATGAAGAGTTGATTGCAACAGAGCCTATGCCTGTTATACAAACAACTGCTGCAATAACTGATGGTGAAGGAACAATTACAGCTACATCAGTAGTTGGAGTTGATCTAAACCAAAAAGGTATGCAAGCACCTCAACAGTTTGGTTCAGCGTCGAGTTACGCAAAGAAGTATGCACTAGGAAATTTATTCCTAATTGATGATACTAAAGACAGCGATGCAACTAACAACCACGGTAAGGATAAACTTACTGATATTAGTAAAGCTAAAAGCTATATTAAAGCAGGTGGTAAAATAGATGCTATCAAAGCTAAGTATCAATTAACATCAGCTCAAGAAGCTGAGCTTAAAACTCTCTAATGAATAAAGAAAATGTAATTGAAAAGCTACGTGATGACAATCATTACTATGGAGACTTTGGTAAAAAGTATCTAAGTAATTCTGACATTTCAGCTTTACTTACAAACCCTTTAGCTTTAGGAAAGCCTAGCGAGCCTAGGCCTGCATTCTTAGTTGGCGGATATTTTCACACCGCTATACTTGAACCAGATAAGTTGAAGAAATACCGAGTAATACCTTCGTCAACTAGGAATACTAAAGTTTACAAAGAGATGTCTGGTGGTGAACTATGCTTATTACAACACGAAGTTGATGCAATAGAAAAGTTATCTGATATTATGTTAGACAACGATGTATGCAAAGCAATGATACGTGACAGCAATACAGAATATGAAACTCCAGGTATTAAAGAGATTGAGGGTGAAATGTGGAAAGGTAAAGCAGATATAATAAACCATAATGAAAAATTAGTTATTGATTTGAAAACAACTAATGATATTCAAAGATTTAAATGGTCTGCTTCTAAATTTAATTACGACTCTCAAGCTTATATTTACAGTGAGTTGTTTGGCTATGAAATGGTTTTTATTGTAATAGATAAAAACACAGAACAACTCGGAATATTTGACTGCTCACCAGAATTTTATGCTAAAGGTCAAGACAAAGTCCAACGAGCAGTGGAAGCTTATAGATTATTTTATAAGAATAAAAACTTTGACCCAAAGCAATATTTTATAAATAAAACCTTATAATATGCCAAGAACTAGAAAAAACCAAATGAAAGTATGCAGTGTAACTGGATTAGAAACTTCTGTAAATAACTTTTACAAGAACCAAAATCATGTTAAAGCTGTAGACAACTTAAGAAGAACTACAAATGCTACTAAAGAGCAATTGCAGAGAATGTTTAACCAAATAAATCAATACGCATAATATGGCAGGAATTATTAAAGGTAGTATTAACTTATCAGAAATACCTAAAGACAAAATTGTTGAAGGTAAAAAAGGTAAATACTTACCAATATCAATTACGATTAACGATGAAGTCGATCAGTTCGGCAACTTCGGTCCAATCATAGTTGATCAGTCAAAAGAGGAAAGAGATGCTAAAGTTGCTAAAAAATATCTTGGTAACGTTAGAGTTGTGTGGAGCAACGGTACTTTCCCTGATGCACCTAAAGCAGGAGCTCCGGCACCAGCTTTAAAAGCAGCAGCAGTTGAAGTAAAAGATGATTTACCATTTTAATTAAATCTAAATGCAAGTAGAACAATACGAGATCAATGGATTTGTTATTGACCAGTTCAATCAATATAATCTAGAGCAGAAGAAACAGGGCGTATGTCCTCTTTGTTCTCATGATAGAAAACCCGAAAACCGTAAGAAGAAATGTGCTTCATACGACTGGGAACGTGGTCTTGGAACTTGCCACAACTGTGACACAACTTTTCAACTACACACGTATCAACGTAAGGGAGCAACTGATAAAGAATATGTTAGACCAGGTGATCCACCACAGGAGGAATTTAATATTCCTCGTACTAAAGTAGCTGAATGGTTTAAAACTAGAGGTATATCTACTAGGACTCTTATTGATTTACAAATCAGTGAGGGTCCTGAGTATATGCCACAAACCGGTAAGACCGAGAACACTATCAAGTTTAATTATTATGTAGGCGATCAGCTTATTAATGTAAAATATAGAGATGGTAGAAAAAACTTTAAATTATATAAAGGTGCTGAAAAGGTATTCTATAATATCAACAGTATCGTGGGTTATGATAGCTGTGTTATAACCGAAGGAGAAATGGATGTACTTGCTTTACATGAAGCAGGTATTAAAAACTGTGTGTCTGTTCCTAATGGTGCAACGATAACACATAACAACTTAGATTATCTAGATAATTGTATAGATTATTTTGAAGATAAAACTAAAATAATATTAGCGCTAGATACTGATGCTCCAGGTTTAGCACTTCGTACAGAATTTGTACGTAGGTTAGGTGCTGAAGCTTGTTTTCTTGTAGACTTTGAAGACTGTAAAGACGCTAATGAATACTTAATAAAGTATGGCAAAGATAAACTCAAACAAACAATCGATAAAGCAAGAGCGTATCCTTTGGAAAATGTCACAACATTTAAAGACATCGAAGGTGACGTTAAAGACTTTGTTAAAAACGGATTCAAACCAGGATACCAAGTCGGTCTATCAAACTTTGATCAGATTTTTTCGACTTATACCGGACAGTTTATTACTGTTACTGGCATACCTTCTTCTGGTAAGTCTGACTTTGTTGACCAGATGTGCGTAGGTTATAATCAAAACTACGGTTGGAAAACAGGGTTTGCATCACCAGAAAATACTCCAAACTATTTGCACGCACATAAGTTAATGCGTAAAGTATGGGGTAATATGCCTAATGTAGAAGATATTGATACAGACAAATGGAATCAAGTTGCTCAACATGTAAATGACAACTTCTTTTTTATTGATATGGAAAAATATAGTCTTGAATCTGTATTAAGAAAAGGTGCTGAGCTTGTTAAACGTAAAGGTATTAAATGCTTGGTTATTGATCCTTTTAATAAAGTTAGAGATAAAAACGCTAGCTCGTTAGATGTTAATACGTATACCATGGAATATCTAACTAAAATAGAAAACTTTGCCAAAAAATTTGATGTGCTTGTGTTTATCGTAGCACATCCAACTAAAATGTATAAAGATAAAGATGGGCAAATTGAAGAACCAAACATGTATAACATTAAAGGTGGCGGTGAATGGTACGATGCGTCTTATCACGGCATACTTGTACACCGCGATTACGATGCAAAGACAGTTAAGGCAAAAGTCCTTAAAGTTAAATTTCAAAATCTCGGCGAAAACGGTGCTGAATGTCATTTTAAATGGGAACCAAATTCAGGTTCGTTCATACCGCACGTCGTAGATCAAATTAAAGAAGAACCAATGCCTTGGGAATAAATGCCGCGAAAAAAGAAAGATGTAATGGGACAATATATGCCTACTACGCAGGAAATGGAAGCGTACAGGTGGTGTATAAACAACGGAATATATATATCCCCATTTGCGAATGGAGAAGGAGCTTGGTACATTGATATAAAGATAAACAATAAAAACAATAGGTCTCCGTTAGTCTATGGACCAGTAGCAATATGGGTTCAGATGTACGAGTACTATAAATATTATTATAAAAAATATGCGCAGAAAATTTCATAATGCAGACGAAGCTTACAATTATTTTCTTGACAAGATTATAGTTGATGGTATAACTTTTGGTGATACTAAAGCTTTATTTAATGTAGGGTTTACATTAGAAAACCCATTAGAAAATTATATATTTAATAAAGAACGTAATTGGAAACCTGATTATGCCGAAGCTGAATGGCAGTGGTATTTATCTGGTGATCCTAGCATTGACAAGCTTGGTGAAATATACGGTAAAGTACCACCGATATGGGAACGTATGGCTGACAGTGAAAGATGTGTTAATTCTAATTATGGTTGGCAAATGTATCGTAACGATCAGTTAGATTATGTTGTAGCTAAGCTTAAACATGAAAAAGATACTAGACACGCGGCAATTAGTATATATGACGCTAAAGAACATAAGTTTTATAGCAAAGATACTCCATGTACTTATGCAATACAATTTACAATTGTTAACAATAGATTAAACATGGCTGTTTTAATGCGTTCTAATGATCTCTGGTACGGTTTCTGCAATGACCAGTACTGTTTTAGTATGATACAAAAATTAGTTGCAGACAGATTAGATATTAAAGTTGGTGAATATTATCATTATGCACACAACTTACATTTATATAACGATAAAATATAATGTATTATTTATATCACATTCCGGGTAAAAAGATCGGTGTTACATGTAATCTTAATAGAAGAGTTACGTTAACACAGGGTTATGGCCCAGACGAATATGAAGTTCTTGATCAGTCCGATGATATAGATTATATATCAGAGAAAGAGATAGAACTTCAACAGTCTTATGGCTATAAAGTTGATCGTAAAAAATATAATGAATTAGTTAAATTAAATAAAATGAATATAAACGTAACAGAACAAACTACTACGTTTCCTTATCCAATTAAAAAATTAAAAGGTAATTTAATGGAACACATAGGATTTAAATGGAAATCAGAGCATGGTGACTTTGTGCTTAATTTAGATTCTATACGTTGGATAATGAAGAACGTTAAAACTTCTATGTATAACGACAATAGATGCTATGTTTACAATAAAGCATTTGCTGAATGGTTTAAAACACCTGAGCTATGGAGTGAAGATCAGTTAGATGAAAAACCAAATATAACTGACAGTGATATGTTTAGTAAGATAAGAGACTGGGCAGAACAAAGAGGTTTATATAGCAAAGGCAATAGCCACACGCAATATGTTAAACTTCAAGAAGAAGCTGGTGAGCTAGCTAAGGCATTGTTAAAAAATGATAAGCCAGAAGTCATAGACGCTATTGGCGACATGGTTGTTGTATTAACAAACCTAGCTCATTTACAAGGAGTTACTATAGAAGACTGTATAAACAGTGCTTATAAAGTTATTAGTAAAAGAACAGGTAAAATGATTAACGGAACATTTGTAAAAGATGAGTAATTACGTAGTAAAAACAGACGATAAAATCGTACAACAAGTAATCGAAAAGATAGATCAACGTAGTCTGGTTGGTCAAGCTAAGTACGGTGCAATGATGATGGAAGAAGTTGAAGGTAAAGACAAAGACTTAAACGACTTTCTAATTGATGTGCAAGAAGAAATAATGGACGCATTGTTGTACATACAAGCAGCAAGAGCTTGTTTGCGTGATGAAGTTGAAGAAGCAATGCTAAACCGTATGAACATTATTGGTCAAAACGGTAATGACGGTTTACACTATGAAGAAGAGGAATTATAAAAGAAAACGCGGACCTGTACAAGCAAAAAAGGTAACGTATGACGGTATTAAATTTGCTTCAGGTCTTGAGCGTTATATGTATATGGCTTTGAAAAAAGCTAAAATAAAAGCTAAATACGAAGGTAAAACTTATGAAGTAGTTTCTGGATTTGATTTTATAAATCCATCACATGAAAGAACAGCTAATGGTAAAGGAGAATTTAAACAACGTGGTGGTAAAAAAATACTACCAATTAAATATACTCCAGACTTTGTTGGTAAAGACTTTATAATTGAGTGTAAAGGTAGAGCTAACGAGTCTTTTCCATTACGCTGGAAGTTATTTAAAAAATATTTAGCTGATAACAAATTATATTATAGATTATATAAGCCACAAAATCAAAAAGAATGCGACAAAGTAATAGAGTTAATCCTAAGCTCGCGAAAATAATAGCTAGGAAAAAATATGCAGAGCGACAAATTGACAAGTGGGTTAAATGGTCGTGGAATCAAAGAGGAAAAATTAAATATAAAGAACTGGTCGGTTATCAAGATCAGTATAATATTAAAGTTTATGGATAAAGAAAAATGGAACTGGTCTTTGTCAGTAGGTTTTTATCCGGGTATATTATTCGGAGCAAGAGCTTATGAAGAACAAGATCGATTAACTTACGTGTTTTATCTACCGTTTGTAGATATAGCATTTGAAATGCCTTATAATTAAAATGAGTTTATTTAAAGAAAGAATACCTTATAAACCTTTTGAATACCCAATATATTATACCGAAGGTTGGTTAAAGCAGGCGCAAGCGTTTTGGTTACATACAGAAATACCTATGTCAGGTGATGTTAAAGACTGGAACGAAAAACTTACTGATGCTGAGAAAAACTTAGTAGGTAACATATTATTAGGATTTGCACAAACAGAATGTGCAGTGTCAGATTATTGGACACAAAAAGTCGTATCATGGTTTCCAAAACATGAAGTGCAACAGATGGCTATGATGTTCGGCTCACAAGAAACAATACACGCTGTTGCATACAGTTATTTAAATGAAACACTTGGACTTGAAGACTTTGAAGCGTTTCTTCACGAACCTGCAACGTCAGAACGTTTTGACAATTTGGTTGCTTATGACGGCAATGATCCTGTGGGCATCGGTCGTAGCTTGGCAATCTTTTCCGCTTTCGCAGAGGGTGTTAGTTTATATAGTGCTTTTGCTGTTTTATACTCTTTTCAATTACGTAATCTACTCAAAGGAATAGGTCAACAAATGAAATGGTCAGTAAGAGATGAATCATTACATAGTAAAATGGGTTGTCAATTATTTAGACACATGTGTGAGGAAATACCTACGTTGAAAGATGATTGTAAAGAAGATATTTACAAAGCAGCTAAGATCATGGTTGATCTTGAAGAAAAATATATAGACAAAATGTTTGAAATGGGTGATATTGAAAACCTTAAATCAAACGACTTAAAACAATTTATTAGAAAAAGAACAAATGAAAAACTTACAGAGCTTGGCTATACAGATAAGAGACGTTATTTTCATTATGATGAAGATGCTGCTGGGAATCTTGAATGGTTTTATCATCTTACTGGTGGTCATACCCATACTGATTTCTTTGCAATACGTCCAACCGATTATAGCAAAGCTAATGAAGGTGAAGATTTTGAAGATATTTGGTAATTATGAAAGAATCAAAAATAATAGAATTAAAAAATAGAGTAGAAGGTTTAACTAAATTAGTTAGAAACTTAGTACAAGAAGTACACTCTTGTGTTAGTATGTCGCAAGGTACTTTAACAGCTCTTCAATTACACTTAGGTAAAGAAGAGTGGGATAAAATAGTAGAAGAATTAAAAGACAGAGAAAAACGTTTAAAAGATGTGGAACAATCAATGGAAAAAGGGAGTTGATTATCCTGAATGGGGTGATAATGAAGTTTATAAAAAAACTATAGGTGGAGGTTATTTATATAATGGTGAAACACCTAAAGAAGCTTATAAAAGAGTTTCAAAAACTGTGGCTAAAAGGTTGTTTAAACCTGAAATGGCTGACATCTTTTTTGAATACATATGGAAAGGATGGTTATGTCTCGCTAGTCCAGTATTATCTAACACAGGCACTGATCGTGGTTTGCCTATTAGCTGTTTCGGTATTGATGTGGCTGATAGTATCATTGACATAGGGCAAAAAAACTTAGAGATGATGCTACTCGCTAAGCACGGCGGTGGAGTTGGCATTGGTATAAATCAAATTAGACCCGCTGGCGCTAAAATAACAGGAAATGGAACAAGCGACGGCGTTGTGCCTTTTTGTAAAATATACGATTCAACTATACTTGCCACTAATCAAGGATCTGTCAGACGAGGAGCGGCATCAGTTAATATCAACATTGAGCATCCCGACTTTGAGGAGTGGCTCGAGATTAGAGAACCTAAAGGAGACGTCAACAGACAATCGCTTAACTTACATCAATGCGCTGTCGTCGGCGATAAATTCATGCGAAGACTTGTTAGCGGAGATAATGAGGCTAGAAAAAAATGGGGGAAGTTATTACAAAAACGTAAAGCTACTGGTGAACCTTATATCCTTTTTAAAGGGAACACTAACAAGCAAAATCCACAGGCTTACAAAGACAACGCTTTAAAAGTACATATGACAAATATATGTAGTGAAATAACACTGCATACAGATGAAAATCATTCATTCGTTTGTTGTCTATCTAGCTTAAACCTAGCTAAGTATGACGAGTGGAAAAATACAAATATCATTTATGACTCAATATGGTTTCTTGACGGAGTGCTTGAAGAGTTTATACAAAGAGCTAAATACAGAAAAGGTTTTGAAAACTCTGTAAGATCTGCTGAAAAAGGTAGAGCATTAGGTCTTGGTGTACTCGGCTGGCATACGTATTTGCAAGAAAAAGGTTTACCATTTGAGGGTTTATTAGCACAATATGAAACTAGAAGAATCTTTAGCCAAATCAAAATCGAATCTGAACGAGCTAGTATGGCTCTCGCAGATGTTTATGGAGAACCTCTTTGGTGTGTCGGTACTGGTTTTCGCAATACCCATTTACGCGCTATTGCTCCCACTGTTAGTAATTCTAAACTTTCTGGAAATGTTAGTCCCGGCATTGAACCCTGGGCAGCTAATGTATTTACGGAACAGTCAGCTAAAGGAACGTTCATTAGGAAAAATCCTACGCTGGTTAAGGTTTTGGAAAAAGCCAAAATCAACACAAAAGAAACGTGGGACAAGATCTTAGCAGACGGTGGTTCAGTACAAGATATAAAAGAATTAGACGATGATACAAAAGAAGTATTTAAAACGTTTAAGGAAATAAATCAATTAGAATTAGTTAGACAAGCTGGTATACGCCAGCAGTATATAGATCAGTCAGTTAGTTTAAATTTAGCTTTTCCTAGTGAAGCATCACCTAAATGGATTAATCAAGTTCATTTAGATGCTTGGAAGAAAGGAATTAAAACTTTATACTATATGCGGACTGAGTCAGTGCTACGTGGAGATATAGCAAGTAAAGCTATGGAAGACTGCGTTGCTTGTGACGGATAATAAAAAAGGGAGGCTCAATGCCTCCCTTCTTGTTACAGGATCTTTGGGTATGGTACGCCCATTATATGTTGATCCTAGTCTATATCGTATTTACTCATTAAATCTTGCTGATAAGCTCTAGTTTTTCTCATTTCATCAAACTGTCTATTTTTAGCTTGCTCCATTACAGCTTTATTTAATGAATCCATTTGTCTAGCAACTTTATCACTTTCTGGACTTCTATTAGTTATAAAAAAATCATAACTTTTACTTTGCTTTGGCCCTTCTTGATCAGCGTATTCAGGATTAGTAATTTTTCTACTTTCTACTCTTTTTAAAAATTCGTCTAAATCATTACCGCCACTACTGCTTACAGTTTGTTTTAATGCAGTATCAGGCATGTGAGGCAATTTATAATTGCTAAACTTAAATTTGTTCATATTGTTTTATATTTAGTTCTGTTATACTCGTCTTTATAAGCTTTTAAACATCTCTTTCTATTATCTTCTTCTGATACGTATGACACATGAACCCAGTTTGGCTGTGTGTCTGTGCCAAATTCCCATATCATTTGATCAAATGACAAGTTTTCTTTTATCCAATGATACATTTCTGCATTAGTTTTATGACCATAGACGTCATCAATATCAATTGCTTGACCTTTACAATGCTGTGAAGTTTTTGATCCTCCTATGGCTTCGTTTAATTCAGCAGATCTAAAAAACGAATTAACTTTTATTGGTCCACCAACCCACTCACGTAGTGGTTGAAACACTTTTTCAGCTAGTAATTTCATAGCTTCTATTTGTGTTGGATTTGGCGTATTATCTATTCCTTTACGCTTTGCAGTTTCAGAGTGTATTGCTTCAGCATAAGTTATGTTATGACTTATCTTCATCTTTACCTAATCTTTTTCTTACAATATTCATAGTTGTTTTCATTTTAGCTGCATAACTAGGATTTTTCTTTCTGTTGAATACAACTTGTTGATTTAAACTACCAATAATCTTTTTTAAACTACCTTTTCTTGTTTTAATTAACCAGCTAGCAAGTTTACCAGCAGGTAGTTCTTTAAACTTACCTTTAGCATCAGGCGCGTCTGAGTGTTTAAACTCACCCATACGTTTAAAAAATGGTGAATTATACATATTATTTTTCTTTATTTTTATTACAGAAGTTTCTAGCAGCTTCTCTACTACCAAATCCCCACTTTTTTAATGCCATAGCATATCTTGTAGGTTCTCCTTTTTTATCTTTCATAGATCCTTTCATACCAGCAAATCTACAAGCAAATGAAACTCTACGTTTACCAGTACCTTTAGTTTGTCTTTCACCTAATGTTTTACCAGTATCACGCTTATGTTCAGCTCTCATTTTTCTGTTTTGCTTTTCATAAGCTTCTTCTTTAATAGTAAATGGAGCGGTTCTTTTAGCTTCAGCATGTTTTAAACCTACCTTGTTACCTGAACCTCTACCTGCTACAGCAGCTTGTCTAGCTCGCATATCGTTCCATGCTTTAGTGTGCATTACACTAGCAGCACAATGTTTAATAGGATTTTCCATTATTCTCCACATTTTTTAGATGGATCATCAACTCTTCTCCAGTCTTCTTTTTCAAACCAGTCACGTAGTGTAGCTCCTTTTTTACGAGCTCCTTTTACATTTGTTTTAGATGATCGTTTATATTTACCTTTAGCTCCTGCAGATCTTTTTGCATTAACTAATTTTTCTCTTTGCTCTTTACTCATGCTTCTTATTTTAGAAGCAGGTAAACAGGTTTTAGTTGTACCACCGCCTTTTTGTTTTTTAAAAGCAGATCCTTTTTTACGGCAACTACCTTTTGCTCCAGCTTGTGTACCAGGTACTCTTTCATATCCGTCCCAACAAGGAAACGGAGAGTTTATTTTAAAAGCCATTATTTTTTACCTCCAAATTTACTTGGACCACCAGCTTTTGTACATCTTACACCCCAACCTGAAGCATAAGCACTTGGCCAAACTTTAAACTTTCTTTTTGCAGCAGCTTTACAAGCTGAACTAATTTTTCCGTATAATGGTGAACTCATAATTATTCTATTTCGCTAAACACAGCGTAGACTCTAACATTTCGTTTTCTGCCTTTACGTATTGTAGCTATTAATTCTTTTCTTTCTTTTACCAGATCCTCTGCAACTGGATAATATTTAGGATTTGTACTATTTAATTTTCTTTTTTTCATTTTAAAATTGACTCGCAGTGTTTACCTCATCAACTGCTTCTTGTATTTCATTTAAATCTGCCGGTAACATTAAATCTAGTCCTGCTTTAAAAACAGTTTCTTTAATACCATCTTTAAAAATAATTAATGTCGGCGCCATACGTACCTTATATTTCTTTTTAGCAGCTGGGCACGCAGCTATATCTGCTCTGTAATATATAACATCTTTTAGTTCTGACCATTGTTCAAATTTATTAGCATCGTTAAATTTAGCATAAAACTCTACAATTACAGGCTTTGTTTGATCATCACCAAAAGCTTGCTTTTCATTTATTTTACTATCAAAATTATCATCTGTAATAAACTCTTGACCAAATGAATTAAAAGTAATTAATAGTAAAATTATATTTAAGTATTTCATATTATCTACCTCTTTGTTGTAGCTCGTACAAGCGTTCGTCGATTTTATCTATAGTTTCTTTTATTTCTTCTACATCTTCTTGAGTATCCATAATTGTTTGACGAATTAATTCATCTTTTAAATCATATTCAACTCTGTCAATAACAGGTGCCGGTAGTTCTTTAGCAAGAGCTATATCAGCTTGTAATGCAAAATAAAGCGTCGCTATTGAAACTGCTCCTCCAATAATTAGTCCTATTGTTTTTAAATCTAATGTTACTTTAGTATCTTCACCTATTTGTTGTGCCATTTTATTTTAATGTTATATTTAATCCTACAGATCCGTTATATATTTTACTATCCCAAAACTTAGTATATTCGCCTTCTACAAATACTCCAATGCTTTTGCTTAACTTCCACCCAAACACTATACCTGCTTGATAATCTTCCCATTGCTCTAATTCTGAGTCTTGTATTAATCCACCAAGACCCCAGTTGTTTCTATTTAAATAACTAAAATCAACGTCACCTTCTACATACTTATGATATGGTAATAAGTAAGAACCATAAGCATGAAGCCAAAAGTTATTTTTAAAATGGTAAAAGTCAAAACCGACAACAGGTGATACAACACCAAATGGATCTAATAAATCCCATTGCTCGTTATTGTATCGATTAATTAATGATTCAAATATAGTGTCACGGAATTGTAAATCAGTATAAGCCACTTCGTTTCCTTGTGGATCATACCAATAATAATCATACACATCTTCACCATCAATATTTATAGTAACCCATTGATCAGTGTAGCCGTAGTTATAACCTAACTGATACCAATAATTAACTGGCCAACCATTATCATCTGTTTCATTCAACCATATTTCAATTGGATTATATCCATAAGCTCTTTCATGTGTACGATATATTGCGCCGGCTGATAAACTAAACTTTTTACCAATAGGTAATTTAGCTCTAACCTCTGCTGATTTATATTTAAAATCAACTTTACCTTGTGCTCTACTTTCTAGTTTAACCATATGGTATTTACCACTATGCTTTACAAAATATCTATGGTTTTTATATATCTCATCTCTTGATCTTTCTTTTTCAGTATGAAATACATATTCTAAACCTTTTATAGGTGAGTTAGTTGCGGACAAACCTACATTACTTTCTGTACCGTCGTAATATTGTTTACCTTTTACTTCATAATCAAATCTAGCTAGTTTTCGTATACCGAAACCATATCTATAATCATAGTCATAATAATCTGTACCATCAACTACAACAGGTGGTGTATATAAATTACCATCAGGATTTGTTCTTACAAAATAATCTTTTGGATTTTCTTTTGGGTTTTCTATGTCACCTGCTACATATATAGTCCCATATTTTAAGAAATCTTTATATATTTTTTCAAAAAGATTTTGTGAATTTAGTGTAAAACTTACTAAAAATAGTAGTAATGTAAGTAATTGCTTCATTATTTATAATTTTTAAACATTAATTTATATAATAACTTATTCCAAGCCTCTTGTATTTTGTCTATTAATTTTTTTATTTTTTCTTTCATTTTTTATTTTTATTATATAGTTAACAACAACCCCGCCCAACCATGTTGCTAATAAATCTTTAGCATCAAATTTACCATAGTCAGCATAGTCATACAGCTCTTTTGCAAATCCTATAGCAAAAGCAGCGCTTGTAGGAGTTAAATCCATTTTATTTCCTACTACTTCTGTAGCTGCTCCAGCTGCAAAGTGATAGTATTTATCAGTTCCTATCGATTGTGTACTAGCACAACCCACAGTAACCACCGCAAAGAGGACAAATATCTTTTTCACTCATAATTTATTTTTTAAGGTTTAATATAATATTGTATTTCACCACTAGGTCTTTCTACTTGTACATAATCAACACCAAGTTCACCTTTTGGCTTATAGTGATTTGGTCCTGATAAAGGAATTTTTTTAGTAAACCCAAGACTTTTTATTTTTTTAACTTGTTTTTGATAGTTTTCTTTTACTTTTTCAGCATTTTTATCTTCAAGATCAACAGTGCTTTGCCTTCCCCAATAAGGTAGGCCAAAATTCCAACCGTTCCAGCCCATTACTAAAGCTACTCTTTGCCACGTTCTAGTTGATTCATCAGAAGCTTGTCTTAAGTTATTTACTTTTTGTAATACTCTATCTATAGGAGCATTAGTTACAGCTGATATTATTTGAGCAACTGCTAAGTAGGCTGGATTATCTAAGCTCCAACCTCTTTCTTTTATTTCTTTTCTATTAAAAGTAAATGTTCTAGCGGCTGTTTTAAGTTTTCTATATTTAGCATCAACAACAGAGCTAACATCAAATACGTCATCAGGTATATCTCTATAATCTGGTTTCTTTTTAGTTGACTCATCAGCTATACGTCTAAGTATATTTTTAGTTGTTGCTATTATTGCACCACCAAAACCAAGACCAAATAATAAAGAATCAACCATACCATTAGTGATATTTGCTACTCTTTCTTCTTTTGTTAAGTTTTGCTCTTCTTCATCATCAAATAACATGGCAAACATAGCTTGTTGCAAAGCGTTAAACACTAAGTTTTGCATACCAACATAATAAAAAATACTAGACAAGTTGCTTAAGTCACTTTCACGTTGAGTCATACCAGGCTTTTTACGTCTATTATACAGATCTAATATAGATTTTTTAGCTTTTCTATTATACTGCATTGTAACATTTTGAAATGATAAAAGTATACGACCAGCAAAACTAGCTTGTTGAGAAGATATTTTACTTGGATTACTAGACTGTTGAGTATCTTCTGCTATTTCATAAAAATCTGCAAAAGCTTGTTGATCAGCTTCTGCTTCAGTATACAACTTGCCAGTTTTTTCATTTACTCTATTTAATAAAGCTTTTTTACGATTAATAAAAAATGGTGCGCCACCTAATGCTATAGCAAAACTATCCATAATTCTTGTAATAGCAAAACCTTTATCTAATAAAAAACTAAAAGCTCCTTTAATACCACCTTTTTTAGCAGCATCTGCTAGTTCGGCTTCATTTACATTTATTTTTAAACCATCACGTCTGTTAACTAGATAATCAGAATTCATTAATTTTAAAAATGTTGGCCACATTTCTTTACTAGCAAAAGCTTTAGAAGCATCTACCATGTTGTTATCACCCCAATTTATAAAATTTACAGCGGATAAAGTTTGAAGCAAACCAGATCTCATGTTTAAAAACATTACGTTTGCAACAGAAGCGTTCAACCAGTCTAGCATTTCATTTACTAAACCTGAACCAGCACCTATTATAACTGGCCTATTGCTTCCGCTTTTCATTCTACGTATAGAATCTTTTAAAGCTTCTACATATTTGCTTCCATATATAGCTTCAAGCTTATTAAACATTTTTTCATCAAATATAGCATCAACATTTTCATTAAACTCTTTCATTAGTTCTGATCTAAACGATGTGTCTAATCCATCTAATATATCGTTTTTAATACTTCCACCTAACCAGTTTTTACCTGGAGCAGGATATGTTTTGCTCTTTTGAATAAGCTGTAATTCATCAGCAAATACACTTAGTTCTGGATCTGCTTCAACTGCTTTGACTAATTTATTTATATCTCTTTTAGCCATATCAGGTATTTCCATACCTTGTTTATTCCAAATATAAACTCTTACAGCTTGCTCTTTATTAAAAGGTCCTCCGTCTATTTCTTTTAACAAAGGATTTCTAAAACTTAATTTACTTCCTTTTAATGATGGAAACTTTTTTCTTAACGCTGCAAAGTCTCTAGCTACAGATACTTTTGCTGATAACAATTGTCTTTCAGCTCTATTATAAACATCTACTAAATTATCTTTTATAAACTTTAAATGTTTGTTACCTTGTTCGCCTTTACCAACGATAGCGTACATTAAACCTAAGAAATCATCAGCTGATGGCGTTATTGTAAATTGTCTAGCAAATCTTTTTATGAAACCACCATCTTTTTTCTTGCCTTCTAATCTTGCTCTAGCTGTAGAGTATTGTTTAAACTCTTTTACACCAGTAACTTCTTCTATTTGTTTATTAAAATCTTTATTTAATTTTTCGCCTTTACTTTGCATTGCTTGCTGAACATCGTTTTTAACATCTAAAGCGTTTAAAACTTGTCTTACGCCTTCTACATTAGCTAATGAATCATCAGCAAAATAAAAATCATTATAACCTTCAGCTGTTTTGTTTAAAACCCAATCAACTTTGGCTTGTGGAGATCCGTCTTCTAAGCCAGTTATATTTTTCATAGGTATATTTATACCTATACTATCTAAAAACTGCTTAATAGATGCCGCGGATGCTTGAGGACGCGCTGTAAGAACAAATATATCTTTACTTCCAAACTTATCTTGACGTCTTCTAGCTAAATCTGCTAATGGGCCTTGAGCTGTTGACTTAGAAACTTTATCAAAATTACTAAAATCAAATGTTGCGCCATCTGCTGTTAGCTGATCAGCTGTTTCAGCAAACTCTGAAGCGCTTATTTCTTTTATTTCACCATCAGGCATGTTTACTATAACTTTTTCTTTTGTTTTAGCAAGTGTATCGTCAAAGTCAAACACACTTATACCTTTAGTTGGTTTGTCTTTTTTAAATGCTTCACCTTTAGATTGAAGGCTATTAACCATTGTATCTTTAGCTGCTTGTGGAGTAACACCTGGTTTTAATGGACCACCTAATTCGTTAGCATTTTTATCTGTTTGTATTTGTTCAGCTTTTTTAACCGGTATTGAAGCGTCTAATCTTTTCTTTAGATCAGAAGCTTTTAATTCATTATCAACCTGTAGATCATAAAGTAATTCGTTTTGATAGTGTATTATAGCTGGAACATCATTACCATTATCTTTATATTGAGTTTCATCTAAACCTAATCCTAAACTTTCAGCTACAGTAACAACGTTAGTGCTAAAATTTTTTGTTGTAAGATAGTTGTTTAAATTTATACCACCCTCAGTATCAATGTTGTTTAAATCCGTGTGAGCATATCTAATCCAAACAGTAGCGTTTTCATTATTAAAAAACTCTTGAGGTACACCAACTTTATAAAATATATTTACCTTGTTGTCATCGCTTTTTAATAATTGACCTTGTTGATAATTATTTTCAATAAATTTAAAATCAGTTCCAACTCTACCTTGTAACGCCATGTCTAAAATAGTACTAGTAACTATATTTGCAGGCATTGTATGTTCTGCTACATAATCATTTTTTCCTGTTAATTTAGAGTTAGAGAAAAAAGTAATAGGAGCTAATGCTCTTATTGGATGTCTATTTAAATTACTAGAAGTACCTAACCAAGCAGCCCAAAAAGCTGCTTTTTCTGTATTTATACTTCCATCTTCATTTCTAACCTCCTGCTCAATGACATCAGCAAGATTATTTAAAACTTTTATTTTATCTTTTTGTAGATCTTGAAAATCTTTATCCTCTAATTTTTGTTTTCTTTGCTCTAATGAAAAGTTTTTATAATTTTTTTGTTCAGTAACAGCTTTAGTATAAGTATTATTTTGATCTATTCCTTCTTTAGGTAATTTACTTTTATCTAAAGTAGTTATACCAGTTCCATCAGTAGTTACAAAATCTTTTAAATTGTTTGCATCAATAAACTCTTGAGTTAAAGGCGTATTAAATACAGAATCAAAATCAGCTTTGTTTTTAAATATACCTCTTGAAGTATAAAAACTATCACCTTTAAATATATTTAAACCTAATTTAGGCAGCGCAGCCGCTACACTTTCATTACGTATTCTTCTACCTTCATCTGTTAATTTATCAGCTAATTTACCTTTTCCAGGTTTAACTTCTAATGGTTTTATATTATTTTCTTTTAATACTTGACTTGTGTTTATCCTTGATATTCTACCAAGTTCTTGTAATCTTTTATTGTCTAATCTTTGTTGAGCTACAGATCTACCTCTAGTCTTTTTTGTTTGTAACTTTTCACCTTCACTAAATCTAGCACCTTGCTGTACTCGTTTAGCTTGAACTGGCTGAGCTGTTTCTAATATACGATTACGTATATGTAAACCTAATAAACCTCTAATAGTTTGACCAACTCTGTCTCTATATATTGGTTTTTCTGGTTTAGTTCTTATAAGATCCATGTAATCTTTTAATGAACCAGTTAGTTCGCCATCAGTGTATAAAGCGTCTTTTACATTTTTAGGTACGAATGTTCCTTTACCAAAATCATCTTTTGTTTTAGGTAATCTAGCAAAATCATCCTTAGCGTTTTTAAGTAAAAATTGTTTTGCTTTAGTTAAACCTTCAGAATCTGTTTTTTGAAAATTCCTTGTCTTGTCAGTTATTGTTTGAGGATTAATACCAAATTCTTCTGCATATATATCAGCTACTTGCTTAGGTATATTTCTTGTTTCAGAAAACTTAACATCTTTGCCTTCATAAACTTGATTAACCGCTTCTGTTATTCTAGTTTCTGTTTCAGCATCTAAACCTGTAGTTTCACTAGGTTTTCTAGCTAGTTGAGTTGTATCTGTAGTTTCTGTTGTTTCTACAGCTACTTCACCAGCAGTAGATACATCTACACCTGGACCAGCTGTTCTATCAGCTATCGCTGCATCAATTTCAGGTTTTCTAGTTTTTATTGTTTGAGCTAAATATGTACTTACTTGAGCTCCACCCTCTAAATCAAAACCAGCTAATGCACTGGTATTTCTAGGTCCATATCTACCTTGACCAGAACCTTCAAACTGTCCTAATATTTGATCAATAACAACTTCTTTAGCAGCATTCATTTCAGCTTCGTTGTTAATGTTTAAATCTTTACTTATTAATGGCCAGTTTTTTTCTACTAAAGCTTGAGCTAATGGAAACTGTTGATCAGTTTTATTTTGTATAGCTTCATTTAAACCTTGCTGAAGCATGTCGTTATCTAATTCCATGTAAGCTTGAGTAGCTTGTGGCAGTGCTGCGCCTATTGACTCTCTATCTCTTATATTAGGTTTAGCGTTTAAAGGATCGTCTTCTGCTGCTCCACCATCTAATACTTTAGTGTCTTGTACATTTCTCTGGTGGTTTTTTATAAAATTAGAAACATCACTAGCAGTTTCTAATTGCAACATCCAAGATGGATCACCTAATATTTTACTAACAGCTCCATTAATAAAGCTTTTTAAAGATGGTACATTAACTAAATCACTTTCACTTAATATGCCTAGCGTTATAGCATTGTTAATCTGAGCCATTGTTTCTTCATAATAACCTGGACCACCTTCGTATTTTTTAATTCTATCTTTTAATTGCTCTAACTGTTCTTTCTTTTTAAGGTTGGTTTCAATATCTATTTTATCATCAATAGTATTTTGTAATTCATCTATCGCTGAATCAGATGTAGATTTCAAATCACCATCTATTTTTAATCCTTTTTGAGCTACAGCTTGATGAAACAATTCTTCTAGCGGAGCAACAGCAGCATATTGAGCGTCGCTTGCTGTAGTAGCGCCATGTATTCTTTTTTGTATAGCTCCATCATTTATAACTATATCTCCATTAGCTGTATACATACCATTAGAAGGAGCATCTCCAGTAAACTTACTTACAATATCATTTACCTCTGCTTCTGTATACCCAGCTTCTTGAAGTTCTGATCTCATTAAGTCAGGACTATCAAGTGCAGCTTCGCTTACAACTGTATATTTTTTATTAGCATCAGACATTGTCATAGCAGCATCTTGTGCAAAATCATATAAACCAAGATCGTACTCTAGATTTAAATTAACACTCATACCGTACTTGTTATTTAAATCAGTTTGTTTTTGTAAAGTACTTCTTTTCTTAGCACCAAGTAGTTCGTTTTTTCTTTCTGCTATTGCATCATATTGAGCTTGTATTTTCTTTTTAGCATTTACAGCATCTGCGCCTTGTGTATCACCCGTAGCAGCTAAACCTCTCATTTGAGCTCCTAATGATCTTTCTTGTCTACTTAATTCTGCAACTTCTTTTATTTCAGCTTCACTTAAATGATTTAGCTTTTGCATTTTAAAAGCATCAGAAAAACCTAGTTTTTTAACCATAGCTATACGCTGATTCATAGCATTAGTTAAAGCTTTACCTTTTAACTTACCTTCGCTTATTTGTGATTGCAATACTAACAATTCGTTTACATCTTTTTTATTTTGCATAACTTCATCTCTAGTTGTAAACTCATTTTGAAGTATTTGTCTAGTGTTAGACATTGTAGTTGGCGCCATAATAGCAAACGAAGTAATAGCTGTTTTTACAAAGAAATCAGCATTTAAACCTTCTGTTATAGGTTTATCTTCACCTAATACAACTACATCAATAGCATTGTGTGATACTTGCGTTAACGCCTCTTCCATTAATTCTGATGGCATTGCTTTTGTAACGGCTGGTCGCAAACCTTTTATAACACCTTTACTTATAACCCCAGCAAAATTAGTAGAGTTTTCGTACATAGCTTTTTTAGCTGCTGTTTTACCAAAAGCTTTAGCTGAAGCATTCACACCTGATACCAGTTTTAAAGAACCTAATGTCTCTGCTAATGTTGCGGTACCTCCGTAAGAATAAGCTGCGAATGATTTTGTAGCAAAACTAAGATTAGATGTTAAACTGTTTTCAATGTCATTAACTTCTGCTTGTAGTAAATCTCTTTCTTCGGGATTTAAAATAGCTCCATCGCCCTTTCTATTTAAAGCACTTCTTAATACGTTTAGTCTATCTCTTTGTTCGCCTTGTTTTATAGATAACTCACTTAGTTTACCACCTGATTCACCACCAAAGAATATAGCTTGCGAAGCTCGCATTGCGTACAAACCATATGTTCTTTGTGCTTTTAAAGCGCCACGCATTACGTCAGCTCCTTTTCCAACAGCTTTAGCAACTCTTAAACTACCCGCTATTGCAGCTCCTGCAGGAATAAAAGTAGTAAGTATAGAAGGACTATTATCTGCCAACGCCTCACCTACGTATCTAAAAACACTAACACCATCTTCACCTATATCATCTAACTCTAATGGTGGTGGTAAAGTTTCAGCTCTAGTAGCAGCTATTCTATTGTTATAATTTGTCAGTGTTTGTTGACAAAGTTCTATACTTTTTTCTAATCTAGCTTCTCTTTCTGGGTTTTGATCATTGTTATTTAGTAATTTTAATAATCTTAAACCTCCTTCTTGTATATTTTTAGCAACATTATACGATCCTCCAATAAAAAAATCTTCTAAAGCAGCACTAGCTCTAGCACTTAAAGAATAATCCATTCCCAACATTTTGTTAAGAACTTCATTTTGCATCATATCTTGACCATAACTTTCAACTTCTTTATTAAAGTTTTCCATAGAAGTTCTAAGTAACTGAGTATCTCCTACTAATGAATCATATGTTTCATCAAAATTCATTGCTTCATACTCATCATAAACGCTTTGATATTGAGATAGTTTTTCGTTATAAAGTTTAGTTTCTTCTTCAGTCCAATTAGACTCTAATTTAATACCGCCAAAATCTACACCAGAATTTGCAGATTGCATTTCTTGTAGCTCGCCTTGTATTTTATCTAAATCATCTATAAAAGGTTGTCTAGTTTTTTCAAACTCTTTGTATCTTTTTTCAAGATTAGCTTGAGTTTCTTCAAAAGCTAATGCTGTAGCCTCCCATTTTTTTGTAGGATCTTGTATGTTTTCTTCATTTAAAGCTTTAGCTGCTCTAAATAAATACATGTGCTCTTGACCAAAACCTTCAGCTTGTTTGTTTGTAAGATAAGCTCTTAATTTATCTTGATAAATTTCTGCTTTTGCCTCATTTATATTTTGATCATTAAGAGTTATTTTATCTCCAGTATATACACCATCTTTTAAACCGGCTTCATATAATTTATAATCACTATAAATATCTCCGTAATGCTGCTTTAAATAAGATTCATAAGCTTCATCACTGTCATATTTTGGTTTATCACGTAGATATCTTTTTTCACCGCTAGGAGTTGTATAATATTCTTTTACTTTAGCGTTCCTATCCTCAAGCTCATTAGTTTTAAATTTGTTTTTTAAACCTTGTTGATAAACAGCAGCATTATCTATTGCTGTAAACTCATTTGATTTTAAATATTTATTTAATTCAACTGCTTCTTGCTGAACTTTAGGATTTTCTTGAAACTCTTTTTCTGTTAAAGAAAAAACACCTGGCCCTGAACTAGTATTAAAACCAAGTTCATTAGCGTAAGATTTACTAATTTTTATAGTTTTATTAAGCTCTTCCTCTTCTTTTTTCTTGTCTTCAACGGCTTGCTCTTGCTCTTTTTTCCAAGCAGATAAGGCTTCAGAAAGTTGTGGTTCTTTTATATTAGCGTCCAGCAACTCTTGTTCTTTCTCTTGTAACGTCATTCAATTTAATTTTGAGGTTGTTCAGCTGCTTCTTTTACGTCTTCTGTTTCTAATTTAAATGGTGCTGCGTCTGCAGAAACACTAGGTATTTGATTAGTTGTAAATTGTTTTAAATAATTATTCATAAAGTATTCTTTATACTTAGACATAAATAATTCTTTTTTATCTTGCATTAATGGTAAATCTTTTTCATATGACCATGCTACAAAACCTGCATTAGCGTTTTGTGCCATTTGATCATCTTCTTCTACACTTGTCCCAGCACCTATAAATACGTTCCATGCCGCAAGTACTGATTGCTCTGAACTTAGTAAACCAGCTACTTCAGCATTTATAAAAGGAGTTACTTTTCTTTCAATTTTATCAAGATCATATCTTAATATATTTCTAGCCATACCATCTCCTATTTCAACTACTTCATATATATATTGACCTTGTTTATCTTTTAATACAAACTCTTCAGCTATTTTAGCTCCAGGCATTAATTCACCTGTTTCAGGATTAGTTGAATTACCCGCCATAACGCCAACTTCGCCTAATAATCTAAGCATGTCTTTGTTTATATCTGGAGTTTCTGCAACTATATCTGTACCTGATTCTAATAAAGCGTCTAATGCATCATTATTAATAATAAATGGTTGTTCAAGCATTGGTCCTTCAAACACTATTGATTGACTACCATCTGAATTTAAATATAAAGATATATTATATCCATCGCTTTTAGCAAATGTAGGTTTACCTGTTAATATAGCATACGCAACAGCGTATTTGTAATCTTGATTAACATCGTAATATGTATCTTCTGTAATACTTAATTGAGATCCTACGTTAGTAATAAAATCCATAGATTTTTGTGGAGCCTCCATTAAGTATTTTAATTGTTGATTTTCAGTGTAGCAAGTAGGATCAACACAAGTATTGTTTTGTATAGCAGTTTTTAGTTTAGCATACATTTTACCTGTGCCTTCATAAGCGTTGTCTAATATTTTAAAATTATAATCAGCATGACTAGCAACATATTGCTTATTATAACCAAGTGCATTACTCTTGTTTAATTGCTTTATAAACAGATTAATTTTTATGTTTTTATCTTCCATTATAATTTATTTATTAATCACCATCACTGCCACCGCCACCCCAATTAGCACTACCTAATATATCAGCAGCACCACCAATTGCTCCGGTTATTGCAGCAGTTTGATCAGCTCTTGCTTGAGCTGCAGCGCCGCGTAAAGCACCGATTTGATTAGATAATCTATTAAGTTGTTGCATTTCTCTTTTATCTTTTTCACTGTAAACAAATTGTTCACCTGCTACTTGAGCTTGCTGTATTCTTTGAGCTTCAGCCATTTGCTGTCTTTGCAATGTAGCCTCGCCCTGTGCTCTTGCTTTTTCATTTGCAACTTCTTGAGATTCAATACTTGCAGCAACACCTTTCTTAGCTTGTAACGCCGCTTGTGCTAATGCAGTTGCGCTACCAGCACCACCACCTGTTGCTCTAATTGTATCTAATGTATTTGCTAAAGCAATATCTGTTTGCTCCATTTGCATTTCAGCCGCTTGTGTGGCAACTGATAAACTGGCAAAAGGATTAGACAACATAGAACTTAAATCCGTTATGTTTTCATAAGGATTTATTATTTCTTGTCTATTAGCTTCTAGTCTATCTAACTTGCTTTGTAGTCTACCCGCTTCGCGCTCTCTACGTCTAGCTTCACGTTTAGCTCTACTTGCGCCAAATATTCCGCCTACGATACTAACCGCGCCACCTATAATTGCTCCTGCTGGCATAGTTTATTTATTTTATTATTAATATCCATTGTTTCCTGTGTAATTTGTACCTACAGCAAATAATTCTTTTTCACCTCCAACATCTGTAACACTATCTGTTTTAATTTTTACTGTTGCAAAAAATCCTTTTATTCCTGATATTGCTCTTCCAAATATAACTTCACC
>Ga0208899_1000233_pt1 | contig 37695 bp, 52 predicted proteins | sample VirMetDEL_Nov_24_FD_184518 | JGI IMG/M metagenome (GOLD analysis project Ga0208899, IMG submission 184518) | Aqueous microbial communities from the Delaware River and Bay under freshwater to marine salinity gradient to study organic matter... | ecosystem: Environmental > Aquatic > Marine >... | reverse complement strand
GCATAAACGTATCAACTGGGAAACCACTACCTCCGTTCGAGCCGCCGTTAATCATGACCCTGTTGGACGCTGTAATTCCACCCGCAGTTAAGCCAGTATCTGAATAGCCGTAAACGCTGAATACATCAGTACCCGCTTCGGGGGTCTTCATTGGTCTGCGGATTGCTATGTAGATGTAGCCTTCACCAGATTCGCTTACGTTGCTAGAAGTGCTTGCGGGTATAGAAAATCCTGTAGCTGTGATATTTACGACATTACCAAAATTTGTGGTTTCTGCCGCACTATCGTTAGCCTCTAAAAAATGAGTAGTGCCGCCTACGGGCCACGGACGCATATTGTCAAACATAACCCAATCGCAAGCCCGATCTAGTCCTTTTATCATTAACCACTGCGGCTCAAAACCAAGATTAATATCCACGGCGCTTGATGATCCCGTATAGCCACCACACTTAATAATAGACTCATCACTATTATCACCGAATGATTGGTTATCGTGGGCGAATAGATAGGCTACATAAGTATATCCGCTGACATTAATGTTGGTTCGTACACCAAAATGAGTTGCAGAAGGCGTTGTAAAATTACCGCCTCCTGTATCTTGAGCGGCGGTAGAGTTTAGCTGCAAAAAATATGGATTACCTGAGTTGTCATTTAAACTTCTGTGATACACCTGCCAACTATCCGAATGACTGTAAACTTTTACTATTATCATCCCCGGCGCAGAACCAAGATTGTGCGCTATGTTCCTTGTGGAACTTCCGTCACCCGTATAAGTAACTACATCAAAGAAACCTGCTTGTTTGCGGAATGACCACGCTACTGTATCTGCCCCACTTTGGTTTTCTGAGCCACCCCAATCATCACCTGTGTTAAAACCTGTGCTAGATGGTGTCCAAGGGTTAGTCGCATTAAGGTATTGAGGTTCGGCTGTATTTGCATAAAGTAATTGGCCGTTACCACGCGCAGTATCATAAATATTGTGAGCATTTGTAGTAGTCCGCGACTTAAACCAAACCATCCCCCCTTCACCGGAAAGGTCTATACCGTTAGTTATAGTTTGGCCCGTGCCCCCGTCGCCTTTATACAAATTCGTTGCGAACACATCATCGACATATACCGATTCACCTGCACCGCCGGACGCTGCTTGTAGTAATTTATTGGCGCTCATAATTAGCCCATCGCTTGACCGGCAGTGAAGCCGTAGTAAGTAGTACCGCCGTCATAGGTGACGAATACGAACACATCAACACCACCTGACGTTGCAGTCAAAGTCGGCGCAGTAGCAGCTGCCCAATCAACACTTGCAGGCCAAGTAATAGTCCTGGCACTAGAGTCTTGAATAACCTTCAAGGAAAACGCACTGACCTTGCCTGATGCGGCAGGGTTAGAGAACGTATAGGTCACGTTTTCGGAAAGCGTATGAGTGAAGTTGTCACCATCCCTGAGATTTATAGTCGCCGCATTAGAACTAGAAGTTATAGCGGTAGACTCTTCAATCTTGCCGTTATCAAAAGTGACCACGCCGTTAGCGTCGGCAGTGACAGTCTTAGAGGCTTCAGTAGTGCCCAGGGTAGTAATGTCATTGTAATTTAACTCTGCCGCAGAGGCCGTGATACCGAGATCACTAAGTGTCGTTGCTGCGACTGTCCCGAACGATAGCTTGCCGGCGCCGTCTGTTTTAAGAAACTGACCGGATGAACCATCCGCATCAGGCAGTTCTAAAACGTAAGTCGCAGCAGCAGAGTGTGGCGGTCCCTTAATTGTGACGCCGTGGCTGTTTGATTCGCAGTTAAAGCGGATCGCGCCGGCGTTGGTGTTACCGTACAACTCAATAAACCCGGTGCCGTTAGGAAACAACTGGATGTTTCCGTTAGTGTTTGTGCTCGTAATCTGCTGACCGTTAATCGTGATGTTATCTACTGCAACGGATGTGAATGCGCCAGTGTTAGGAGTAGTCGCGCCGATAGGCGCGTTGTCAATTGTTCCAGAGTTGATATCGATCCCAGTGATAACCTTTGAATTTGTACCGCCCAACAGATCATCTAAATCCTGGATTGTCTGGTTGATATAACCGCCCCAGACTGACGAGTCGCCTCCAACGGTTGGTTTCTGAAAACTATAATTTGTTGTATTAGTAGCCATTTTAAATACCTATATCAGTCCAAGTTGTGCTTGGAGGGGTTACATTTGACCAAGTGTTAGTGACCGGGGTGACATCAGACCAAGAAGTCGAAACAGCAGGAATATCGTTATATTTCAAGTCACCGGCACAACTTGCAGTTGCAGTACACGAAATAGATTCAAGATTTATCAGCGGCGTATATGCGCCCAGGCATGCGGCTGTTGCATTCGCAGTTACACTCGCTGCCCCGGCTAATCTGGGTTGCGAGACAAGTTGGGTTGAGGCTGTGGCAGTTACGCTTGCCTGCGCGTCTTTAACGCCCCTGACATTATCGATTTGGGACGTTGCGGTTGCTGTGACCGACGCGGCTGCATCGATGACAATTTCTGCTGCACCTGTGGCTGTAGCGGTAGCTGTAACATTTGCAGCGCCACTAATGGCAAAACCGGCTTCACAGGTCGCAGATGCTGTGGCAGTTACGCTTGCCGCAGCGTCAGTTCTTGGGTTGTCCTGGCCATACGCGCCCGTGCCATAGGTAAACGAGCCATAGCCAGAGAGAACAGGCGCATATGAACCGTCGCCATATACGCCACTACCGTATGCACTCATGCCAAAGTAATATCTAAGTCACCGCTAGGAACGCGAAAAATATCGCCTGTCGCGATTGTTTTACTAGCTGTCAGCGCGCCGTGATAGAGCAGATTCCCAGATGAGGATGCGTCCAACACGGCGAAATGTGTAATAGTGCCCCAAGAATTCCCCGCAGCGCTAAATTCAATCGCTGAAGTATTACTTGCGACAGCACCTGTTCGCGAAAACGCCACAGACTGACGCGAGTAGTTAGTTCCGCTGCACTCTGTGCCAGTTCCGGCATCTGTCGGGTCTGACAAGAAAAGCGCCAGGTAAACAGTAGATGGCGATGTGTAAGTTGTGTTGCGAAGGGTCGCGTCTAACAATGCGCCTTCTAAGTAGTCGGAAAATGCTGCCATCAGCCGAAACTCCTGTGTCGTAAGCGAGGCGTGGTGCCGCTAAATCGGCTCTTCTCGTCCTCGGTTTCTAGTGAATTAAAAACATCCCGGTAGAGCGTCTGCCAAACAACAATGCGCTCGTCGTCTTTTAGGTATGGCGCTGCGTGCACCAGGGAGCCATATAGGTAAGTCTCTGGGGCTTTGGTCAGCAGCCAGTTGGTGTCTGAATCACTGCTGAGTGCAGGGATTTCTTCGTAATAGGCGATCTCACCCGTGTAAGTCGTGTCGGGCGTTGGGAAGACTTGAAATGTCTCACCGACCACAGAGTAGAACTTCGGCTGCCCGGCTGTGTTGCCGTGGGTCTGCCGTTCCTGGTTCTGCTGCTCAGTAGTAATCTGCTCTAAGTGCGTGACCGGGTTTGTATTCAACCTGATGTCACGGATTTGCAGGAAGTTGCCTGGGAAAGCCGAATACTCAGAATCTATGGACGCGGTCGCGCGCTGCACCATCTGCCTGGTGCGTAGGTCACGATTCAGTTTGTTGTGCGCGTAATCAATAAAACTGGGGATAACCGACGTTAAATCGCTGCGGTTCAGCGTATCCGCGATCTCAGTTTTGAGCGTCCCATAGTTCGTTATGGCCATTAGACTTTGCCTTCTCGCGTCCTAAAGTGCTTCAACTCCGGCGAGTTCAGGAGTTGCTTCATCTTCTTTTGATCTTTTGTGTAACCCTTGCGGACCCACTCGTGGTACATGCTCATTGGGATCGAGGCGACCTTTGTCATATCGCCGTACCGGGTGTGTTTATCGGTTTCGTTCTTTTGCGCTTTCGCGTCTTTTAGAATCTGCGTCACGTCCTGCTGAGTTTGTATGCCGAACGTGTTGTCGTGTTCTGAATAGTGGAACGTGGTAGTCGTTCCCATGTCCTTATCTTTATCAAGAATCCTTTTCATACCGGCTCCAAAAAAAACGGGGGCCGAAGCCCCCATTCAAACCACTAGGTGATTTATGAAGTTGTGCAGTCGTAAATAGCACCACACGCCTTTTCGTTCTTCACGATCAGGCCATACTCCGCCAAGATCATGCGCTTCTCTGCGTCACCAGTTTTCGCCAGTTCAACAGTTTGCATGGGTCGGAGCATACCTACGCCAAGATACTCAGTGTCCAAAACGAAAACGTTTCGAGCAGGAGTAAAGCGATCAGGCACGATGGACAATTCGCCGAAATCGCTGACATATACATCAGCCGCCCCAACGATTGTGGTTGGTCCTGGAGGCGCCATGTAACGCTGTGCAGCGATACCCGCAAAGCCAGACATAGTCTGCTTATTGTGTGCACCTAAAAGGACCATTGTGGGTTCACCACCCTCTGTCCAACAGTTCTGAACAACGTCCTTAAGCAGCGCCTCAGTGAAGGCTCGCTTATTAGTTGCTTCAGTTTGGATAGTGGTAGGAATACCCGCAGTAAGTGCAGGATTCGCTCCGGCTGTACCAGAAGACCCTGTGTTACTGACTGAGTTCGTTGAAAGCCAGGCGCTCAATCCACCTGTCTTCCGAGCCGCACTCGTTGAACCCGCAGTAGGAATGACGTTGGCTGCAAGCACTGCTTCCATGTCACGTCGAAGTTCCTTACCCGCTTTCACGGTCTGGTACGCAATTTCTGAGTTGCGGCCTGCCAGGTCTTGGAACTGGAGGTTATCCGCAATTAAGAAGTCTTTGCGTGAGATTTGGGTTCTGTTGTTGACGCGGACTGTCGCAGTAACCGCGGTAAATGATGCAACATCATCACCATCGATCTGTGCGTTAGTAGCGTCGGCTGCTGCCAGAGAGTCCGTCTGCCACTCAAACAGAGTGTTAGAGACAGTCTCTTGGCCTATGTTTGATATCAGAGGAGTTTGCTCCGGGCTGATATCGTAGATGATGTTCATCAAGTCTTCGCGAATACCTTTCGCACTATAACTTGTGAACGTGTTAGCGACGATAGCCATATTGAATTACCTTCGTTTCGACTGATTATTCAAATGCATTTCAATCAACGCCTGCGCATCCGACATCTTTCCAGATTTCTTCACTTGCGCTCGCGCCTCACGAAATGCCGTTCTCGTCGGAGCCGCTCTTTCTTTAGACCCCGGTGAAAGGGTCTTACTGGTTTTCGCACGCGATTTCTTTGCTGCTGTAGCGCCCTGGTCGAATAACCAGGCCTTACGCATCATCGCGACACTACCCCAATCTGTGATTGCATTGAGTTGGTCCGCATCTAAGTAACCATTGTTCAATGCCCACTGTTCGATCTCCTGCTTTTGCTTGGAGGCCACTTCGTCATCCTGCCATTCCGGGATGTTTTCTAGTAGCAACTTGCCTTGCGCTTGCAGGCGATCTTCTCTTGCTTGCATGAAACGCTGCTGCTGATCAGCGAGTAACTGCTGTTGCTGCTGTTTCACTTTTTCCAACTCGGCCGCGTTCTCCTGTTTCCTTCTATCGAATTCACGTTGGAGTTGCAGCGCTTTAACAGGGTCAGCCTTTGACAGCTTGTCCCAATCGGGCTCCGCGTTGAGTTGTTTTTGAATTTTGGAAAGGTTGGCCTCGAGTTCGGGAAGGATTTGTGAATATCGATCCCTAGCAGCGTCGGTTTCTCGGGTGATGCCATCGAGTCGCTTTCGCTGTTCTGCTAAGTCCTGTGTCTTTCGCGTGTAATCACTTTGGCGACTGTATCCTTTGAGCAGTTCTTCCTCAGTCAGTTCAACTTCCTCACCATTTAAGTTGAGTTTGAACTTCCTGGGGGGCTCCTCCTCGTCGTCTGTGTAGTCGTCCTCAGTGTCGGACTCCGTTGATAGAAGTCCTTCATCAACCGTCGGTTCCTCAATTGGTTCCTCGGGACTTGGTTCGGTCACAGGCTCCTCGGGTGCCTCCTCCGGGGAGGGGTCCAGTAAACCCATAACCTTCTCTTGCGCTTCTCGAAGTGTCCCTGAATTAGGGGTTTCTAACGCCATAAAAATTACCTCTTGATTAGTCCATTACCTAACATTGCTTTGAGTTTCCTCTCAAAAGAGAGACTGCCGAGCAGTTCGTGGTAGAGTTCCTCGCGAAGTTCGCTTTCGTTTGGTGCGGTCAGTGCCCATCGCTTTTTTAAGTCCTCTTGGACTTTATCTAGCGCTGATTTTAAAACCTCATCCTCGAGTAACTCTTTGGCCCTCCTGGCCTCTATGTCTGTCATTGAGTGTTCTGTCTCCTCATTTGTTCACGCTCTCTATCCATCATGGCCTGTATTTCAGCCGTGGTTATCTGAGCGCCAAACTTGGCTTTAATCTCTGCGACGTTCATCATGACGTCGGCTTCTAGCTTGTCCTGTCTAAAATCATCATCGCGGACCATCTGCTGGCGCTTAAGTTCAAGGTCAGCGGCCTTCATCTGCACCTCGGCCTGTATCTGCTCACGCTGCGCCTGGACTAACAGTTCATCTGCACTAGGCGGCTTTGGCTCCGGCGGAGGTATTTCTACTGGACCCTGAGTAATAAACGCATCAACGTTCTTAAACCCGGCCATTTCAATGGCTGCATTGATGGTGTTACGATAATTCGCAAGCGACACCAACGGATTGTTGATACCGAACTTGCCAATGATGTTCTCTTGTACGGTCATGATTGACTGTAAAGAGGACATCTTCTCTTGATCGCTAGAGCCACCAATAGGGACGTTGACGGAAACATCCATATTTGAGTTCCAGGCACGTGGGTCGATGGGTACAAACTCCTCACGCAGGCGCACCATTCGGGCGTAGTCTTGATGCTGAATCAGCAGTTTTAAGACCCCGGAGTACAGCTGCCGCATACCAATCTCGGCAAAGTTCCGTGCGATGAGTTCCATCTGTGCCTGAGCACCTTGAATGGTGGCATTTACAGCAACCGCAGTTGTGCTCTGTAAATTCTCAGCATCGAGACCCATCGAGGCCTTACTGATGCCGGTCCTGCCCTCTTTCAGGGAATCTAAGTACCCAAGCATTGGGAAGGCGTCTTTACCGACATACGGCAAAGTTAAACTCTGCACCGCCCCTGGTTGGTCCTGGCGGATGATCGCGCCGATCTCCGTATTCTGAACATCCTCTAGATTGACCTGCCCCTCAGTAATCACCATACGGGGATGGATACTCAAACTCAGAGAATCAAGCGAGTTTCTGAGAACGTTCGATTTGATCTTTTGAATATCACCAACCAAATCAAAAATAGACGTTCCGAAGAACACATGCGCCTCTGGTATCGGGGAGAAGATCGCGAACGGCGGATGCGACCAGGCTTCGTGATGGACAATTTCGTAGTCATTACCCATGCAACAAATTTTTCTGAGTTCAGCAACACCGTCGTTGTTCCAATCCACCCGCATATAGGCTTCGACATATTCGACGAGTTTTACTGATTCTTCGGAACGAAAACCGTAATCAAGCGCAGCAGGATCGCGGACCCTTCTCTCGACGTTGTCATCTAACTCATCAACAGACGCGGCCTTGTTCTCTACCAGATCACGGTCGTAACCCATTTGAATGAGTTCAGAGGCGGTCGCCATCCTGCGATGTGCAGTTAAAATCGCGTCCTCGAGGTTGGTCGCGTCACGATCAATTAAAAATTCTTCACACGACAGGGCTTTAACTTTCACTCGGCCATTGCGCGCACTGCGAGTAACCTGGACAGAGTAACTCTCACCCATGTCAGTCATCATGTTGCTGATGACATCAACGGAGAGTTCCGGGTCCGACAACAGAGCATTCAGAGACATTTCATCAAGCCCGGTCAGCTGATAGGCCTCGTCGTCGCCGTTATCTTCCCAGTAATACTTAATAATCCCCGTTTTACGAACCAGGGCATCTTCCCACGCAGCCTGGCACTCCATGTAAAGATTATTGTCTTTATTTAATACGTGATTGACGTAATCCGTTGCAGCTTCAGCAAACTGAACGTCCATCGCGGTCTGTGGTACGAACTCGACAACCTTCTCGCCACCGAAAAAGGTTCGCATCATGGCAGGCATGATCTTCCCGACCGTGTCTCTGACGGTCATATCAACAACAGAGGACCGACCCTCCTCTTCGTTGCCGAACTCCTCACCACGGAAATACTTCGTGGCCAGAGCCCGGTTGGGCGAGACAGAGTCGTCGATGTACTTCTTGGCGTCGTCGATCATCGCACCGACGTACCCTTGCAACTCTTCAGAGGTCATCCCGCCTGTCTCGCGGTTCACCTCCTCCTGCATCATGTTGAGTTCTTGAAGTTCTTCTCTCATACCACAGACCTAATGCCGCGAATGATTCGCTGCGTTCTTGAATATTTCCGACCATGTATCGCGATGGCAGGTTTCGACGCCAGGGTTAGGATCACCGCATCCGCCTTATCCGGCGAGGGCAGCCCCCTCTTCCTCATTTCGTCTTTAGATTCGACCTTTAACTTACCGCTTGATGAAAATGCGTAGCGCGGTGATACCAGTTCTGCAAACAAACCCTCGTCTTTCGGGATTTTGCAGTCTCGGGCCTCTAACCACTCTTTCATTTGAAACCAGAGTTCCGCTCTCAAATTAAGATACTGACCCTTCATTGAGGGCGCTTCGGCCACATTGACCCCTCTACAGGGCAGACCCAGTTCTCTCAAGCGATCAACAACGCCGGCACCTATACCAATCGAATCCACTAAAATCTCAATTGGCTGCTGCGAGGGTGGCGTGTCGTCGTACTTGGAGTGAACCAAACCCGTGAGTTCCATCAAGTCCTTGCCCTTCCAGGACTCGATCCAGTTCACCACTGTCCCCTGGCGCTCTGCGAGCACAGAGGAATCCCGACCAAAGCGGGCAACGTCCAAACCCCACACCCTGGGGGTGAACTCAGACATCTGAACGTCCCGGTGTTGGGCATCCTCAACCAAACCCATAGAAATGATCGCGTCGTCGTCTGTCTTAGGGAATTCACCCAAAACACGCACGTAGTAAGCCGAGGAATCCTCCCCGTACTTAACAGCCATTTCTCTGATGAAGTCTTTCGATACTCGGGGAGAGTCCACGCATGAGACATGCATGGTGTACCACTCAGACTTTAAGCGGTGATGGGACTCGAAAAACGTCCCCACACTTCTCACCGGGTTACCCAACATGATCGTAGTAGCCGACTCACCGGACATAGAGCCCGCAGCGGCCTCAAACACCTGCTCAGGGATACCAGAGGCCTCGTCAATGACTAAAAGCACGTTATCCGAGTGGACCCCCGCCATCGCTTCTGGAGTCTCTGCTCTAGCTGTACGGCAGCTGATGAAGGCGTCCTGGGGTGCAGATTTTAAGATCACCCGGTCAGAAGTGATCTCAAACAACTCCTGAAGACCCTCCGGGAGTTTCCGAAACCAACTCTTAACCTCAGAAAAGAGCGCATCGAACAACTGGGAGGACGTTGGAGCAGTTAAAACGATCTTACAGGGGTGCTTCATGAGGAAGTACCAGATGATCACCCAGGAGGCGACGGTGGACTTCCCGGTACCGTGGCCACTCCGTACAGATATCTTCCGCTCTTTACCCTTAACCGCCTTTAACAGTTCCTCCTGCCAGGGGTCGGGCTTGCACTTTAAGACCTGACGGACAAATAAACTGGGGTTGTTTCGGTACTTTTTAACAAACTCAACAAAGGGATTACTCAAGGACACCCTCGACATCGATGACGTTCTCACTCATCCCTAACTCACGGATCGCCTCAAGATGCAGCGCAGTCATGTCCGTAGTAGTCAGATCAACCCTTTGGCGATCCCCAAAGCGGTTCGGGTCCATCTTGGTGGCTAACCACTTCCGGGCATCCATTGAAACCTTGGCCACATGAGCATCAATGTCACCAACCTCAACATCATTAATGATCTTCTCGATCTTATCGATGTGAGACAGGGCTCTAGCCTCACAGGCATCGTCGTAGCGCCTCTGAAGTTCCGGGTCGGCCTTAATCCTGCCCATTAAGGCATTTAGGGAAATCTCCATCAGAGAACAGAACTGATAAGAAGGTTCACCTGCAGCAACAACCTTAAAAAAGTGATCGTAGGTCTCAGGCGCTCCCAGAATGGCGGCAGTTTGCTTGCGTCTAATCTCCCTCTTCTTCAGTGGCTTCGCCATCTAGCGCCTCCAGTGCGTCACAGGTGTCCATCACAGCAATCCCAGTAGTCAGAGTAACCACGCTCCTGGCAGCACTCCGAGCCAGTTTATAGGGCTCCGAGCAGTAAATCTGGGTGTTATCTATGACTGCATCAGCAACCATGCAGCTTTGAAAAAGCGGTAACAGCAATATCAGTCTCTTCATGCCAACTCCTTGACCCTCGCGTAGTACAACTCCATTGAATGATCCGAAACCATGTCCTTGACCGAAAAATCCTCTTTTACGAACTCAGGGTCAGGATTCACATAGTTGTTGCCATCATTGGCCAACAAGATAAACCCCTGATCTGTACAACCAGGGACATAACCGAGCCGGGGAACGCGGCAGACGATGTCAGAGCCCGAACAGACAGACCAAACCGACTTATCAGGGAAACGCTTCTTAGCCTTCTTGAGCCACCCCCGTGGCTTTCCAAACGCCAATAACGTTGAAGGGATGCCCATAATCGTTGCCTGAAGATGGGTGTACTCAGCCTGGACCGCGCCTAACGAGTGCCCGGTGCAAATTAAAGGCTTGCGACTCTTCTGCACCTTTTCCAAAATTTTTTTCAGATTTTTCTGAATAGACTTATGCGCTAAACCAAATCCCATGTGGACCCAGTTACCCAAATGCCTGATCGGAGGGTAAGCCAATGCATCAACAACAAAATCACGGGGCTGCTGTGATCCCCGGTGAATAATCCAACTGACATCCTGCTCCTCAAGAAAGAACCACGTAGAACTGGTCAGGCGGTTCTCAAACTTATAAGCAAACGTGCCAGGCACAGACATGTCCGAGTAAGCGTCTCGTGAGAGAGAAGCTGCTCGCAAAATTTTTGGATGCATGGGTAGTTACAGTGTGGGTGTATTTTTATGTATGGGGGCGCCCTGGGATCGAGGGGGGGCTAAATCCGGGCTTAGAAGTTACTTCCGGTAATATAAATTACCGGAAATATCGCGTAAGTCGTTGATTTTATTGGGGCGCGAAAACGCAAAATCGACACCCGTGCACCGCACCCCTACATCTTGTGGTCCGGGAACCCAGAAATGCCTTGATTCCGACACCTCGAGCGCCTAGCATCGCGCGCCCATTAGCGGCCAGGAGCCTCTCTGTTACAGAGAAATATCCCTCTCACCCCCGCACGCCGTGTACCCGCGCCGCTCAAAGCAGTAGAGCGATACCCAAGGTCACTGGAATATATCCCTCTTAAGCACACTGAGAGCATTGCTTAGGTTCAGTACAGACTGAGAGTGCTTCATAGCTGTATTGCCGTCATCGTCTACCGCATTAGCGGCACAGGCAGTTATTGCTCGGCCGATCTCAGACTCAAGATCGGCGTAACGCTGCGTTCTGATCGATTTTGCTTCTGCCGCTTCGAGCGCTGTCTTCAAACTTGTCATAGGGTTCTAACTCCTAATGGTGGATAAACTCTTGCCGCCTACTGGGAATTGCATATCACTGCGATGCTAATGACTAGGCCTATCAATACTACTTCCATGGTGAATCTCTACTAGGTTGCCGCACTCACAGTATCCTGTAGCCTTTGGATAGATATGAGTCAGCCGCTCTTGGGGAATGAAGTATGCGTACCTGCCCTTCCCTGTAGGATCACACCACCACCGCTCTTGCTTGGCGTCCTTACCTAGAATCCCACCGCGGACCGTGTACTGCCCGTAGACACCTGTCAGCAACCAGATGAACCTGTCGTCGTGATCCTCTGGGTGAACGATCAGCCGCCCTTCAGGATGTGCTGTGGTCCTGACATCATGCTCGCCGACGTCCGGGTCACCTATGCCACCCTTACCGGCCCAGTAGATACCCAGGTACTTGGCTAGTGCTTTCTCGCCTAGCGCTCCCTCGAGAGCGATCTGCCAGTTCTGACTGTTCCCGGCGCCATACTTCTGCCTGGCACCGTGATGAATGTTCTGTACTTGTCTCTGGACACCAACTGCAGCGGCATCCAGTATTTCGAAGTTCGTTAACCGTATATCCATAGCGATCCTTGCTAATGAATGGTTTCTGTTAGCCGCCCCACCACCGTCCATCTGTCATCACAGCGTGGACAGTACAACGTTGCGTTGAAAGCGATCTCCTCCTCCGTGAGTTCCTCGAGTATCTGCAGGTGATAAGCACACCGCGGACAGGAACTTTGAGCAAGCATGTCCCGGATATCCGTACCCCTGGAAGGCGTCCACACCTGCACGAGGCGTTCTACTTTGCTCAACGGCGCTTCGTAGTCTTCTTTGCTGTCTTCTTGGCCGCCTTCTTGCCATACGGCATACCAGAGCGCCTACCGCTGTGCATACCGGCCTTTGCGTGCTTACCCTTCACTTCTTCTTCCCCTTTGCGGTCTTAGCCGCAGCCTTGAACTGTTTAGCTGTAGGAGCGCCCTTGCTACCGGGCTTGCGCATCTTCTCGCCGCTGCCGGCCTTGATGCGCTTCCTCTTCGCGTGGATGTTGGCGTACAAGCCTTTCTTACCTGCCACTCTTGGTCCCCTTACATTTCCACCGTTTGCGAGACAGCCGTAGCGGGCTGTTCGGATTCTTTGCGGCCTTCGGGCTGCGTTTCATCTGCCCGGCGCTCCTGGCGCAGTAGGCGTCGCCCTTAGCCGTTCCCGGACGAACTCGAGGTCCACCGTCTTTGGCCTTGCCTGCCTGGCCGTATGAGACCTTCTTGCCTGACGCGGTTACCTTGACCTTTGCCTTGCCTTTACGTGGTTTCATCTTCTACTCACAGAAACTGCGCCCGCATTTAGGGCAACCAGTAATGATGGCGTGTGGATTCGGGTGCTCGAGGAAGTCGTACCCACACCGGCTGCACCTTGCGTCCAGGGGAAACGACACCCAACCCCGCGACAACTCAGCCTGTTGGCTTACCAATTCTTTTCGCTTTTTTTCTGCATCCATCGCTAAAGTATATGTTGTATACGACGATATATACATTGTATACTTACCGTATACACAGAAACACACACACGGAGCAAAACGATGATTAACGTCAGAAACAAAAAAGACACATTAAGCAAGCGAATAGTCACTACATTAGAATATGCAGACGCTCACGCGGGTGACGTTAAATATCGGATTTTCCTCTGGAACAGTTTGACAGACGGCAAAATTATTTGCGTCTACGAGCATCAATATGACGCCGAGGCATCAGAGTTATTCGGTAAGCCTTGGTATGCCAGTAAGGGTCGTCTGATCGAGGAAGAATCTGGCAAGGATTTCAGCAAGAAAGATGTCGTTAATTATTACAAAGACAAAATGGAAGAATGGGACACCGTTCGACAAGCACGACTTAGAGCCGCGTAACAGCGGCTCAGTAATTATCTGGAGACTGATTATGCAACAAGTGAAATTTGGTATTCGCTTTACCGTTAACCAATATGCTTACGGAGCACTCGTTAAATTTATTGAGTGCGCGGACGGCCTCAATGACGATGTGCGACAGCGTTATGTCGAGTTCCTAAACGCTCTTAAAAGCGAGCAGGTCAAACCTTCAACACTCGTTGACGTTGATGTATTGGAGACTTTCGGCAGCGACCTGGACAATCGTGCGCAGATCGATTACCACGAGGGCCACTATGCTAACGAACCCGACATCGTAGCGGGTGGCAAAATGTTCTACGGCCGCTATCTGAAACTGAAGCAAGTGCATCCGACACTCGCCTTTTCAAACTTATCCCAATACAGGTAACAACAAGCGGCTGCGCAAGCGGGCTAGGGCATTTATTCCAACTTGCGCACCCTGCATACCGGAGACCAATAATGGAAAACGCTAAGGATCAAATAAACAAGGCGTATCAGGCCATTGCTGATTACCCGTTTGACGACCACCTTCGAGCCCGAGCCAAAGAGCATGCTAAACGCGCCCTGGAGGCATACATGGCCAGGGACACAACAGCTGTCCACAGCGCTTTGGCGCAACTGCATGCCAATCTTCCCGGCCTGCGAGGTTGAAGGCGATGCCTACCGATTCACATCTAATTGTCGTTGCAGAGGGTCAGACGTATACATGGGCGTTAGACTCGCTGCATTCACCGGAGGAAATGTTCGAACTAGTGAAGCTAGTTTATGCCTTCGACGATCCCGTCTGCCTTAACCTTCTCAGTCCTGCCGAGCGCGAGCGTTACTTAAACTAATCCTCGCGCATTAAGGCAGCCCCAGTTAGCCCTGCCGCACTTAGTGCTGCCAACATTTCCGGCGTTGCAAACCCTGCATGCGTCTGACCTGTCAGAACCATATCCCTCGCGTCTTCAGGACTCACCTTCAACCGCTTGCTAGTGTCCATAATTAAGTCACTAAGTAACTCTAGCTTAGGAGCGCCTATCTGCGTGTCCACGCCTGTTTGCGGCCCTAACAAGCCCCATAGGTTGGCTTGCGCAGGTACTGCCTCATACCCTGCCTGACGCGCAATCTGCTCACGGAACCACGGCGCTAGTTCAGCCGCCTCTGGCATTGACCACGAACTGAACATGTCTGTTTTCTTCTCTGGGCGCACGTCAGTCAGACCAATGCCGCGACTGAAGTGTGCGTCACCCACTGGGAAGCTCGTTTGGAAGCCGACCTCTGGCACACTGGATGCTTGGATATATGCCGGCACTTTCGGTGACGTTTGTTGCGCTGAACCTGTCTCCAAGAATTTGCGAGTAGGTATGCCTGCGCTCGTCTTGTGCCCCGTATGGCCAGGTATTGCCAACATGTCCGCCGGGTAAGCACTGCCCATTTGCCGTCGTGCAGCGGCCGACATGCCGCCAAACGCCATAAAATCGTCGAAGCGACCCTGCTTATTTAAGAAATTAGCAGCTGTGCCTCGCTTCAATTCAGTGAGAACATCGCTCTGTGGGCTCTGCAACCCGGTCAGCGTGTTCAGATTGTTGTACTCGATTTTAGCCTGGACGGGCCCGAGCAACTCCTCTAGCCGTTGATAAACCGGGTCCATGACATACCACCCGGTCATGCCCTGCTCGAGCGGCGTGCCTCTGTTAGCCTCGAGAGCGTTCACCAATCGGCGCTCGTTCCGCTTTTCCATGACATTTTTGCCATGCGCTGTGCCCTTCGGGTTAGCCGGCATGCCAGGTAAATCTACTGGTTGATTGCCCGCCCTGGTTGATCCGATGTCGTACAGGTCTTGTCGATCAACTCCGAACAACCGCTGCATCGCACCAGATTCCGGCGCGACCATGGCGTTAGCCTCTTGTACAAGCTGCTCTGGCTCTTTAAATATGCCAGGGAACTTCTGTCGCTGTGACCCCCGGACCGAGCGCATTGGGCGTGAGGCTTTGCCGACTGGCGTCACACCAATAGCAGCTATTGCCGTGTTTGCCGCAGCCGAACCGTATGCGCCGCGATCATATTGTTCCTGGGCATCGCGCAAAATATCGGCCACCGGCAACGGAGTCAGGTTATCGACCGTTGAACTCACAACGCCTTGGCGACGGCGCCCAACTGGATCATTACCAAAAACGTCAGACGCAGCCATGCTAATCCTGTCAGTGATACTAGGATTGTAAGCACGCATTTGTTGCGGCATACGTTGAGGATACCGGCCGAAAGCGCCCAGACCAGTGATCTGCTCTAGCGCAGCGAGTTGTTCAGGCGTCAGTTGCGCCGCTAATGCTGCCGGAATTGCCATCAGATTTACCTTGAAACCTTATCTTTACTTTTTGCCGTTCTGCTGACCGTATAAATACCCCGATATCCCAGACACCACGGCAAATAAATTTCCTAGGATAAGGTTGGATAATGCCAAGTCTGCCTGAGCCGGCGGGCTCACGGTAATCAGGAACACGTAAGCAAAAAAACCGATCAGCACTACCGACCCGAAGAAAATCGGAAACTTCTCGCCTTTGTGCGCTTCCCTGGCATGCTGTGCGTCTGCTGTCTGTACGCGGAAGGCGTCGATGTCCAACTCGCGCATTCGGATCGCGAACTCTTGGTCGGCCTGACCTAAGACCGCCTTCTGCTCGGGCGTGGCGCTCTCCACAGCTGCTGTGACAGCCTCTTCTGTGTTGGCCACGCCTAGCTTGCCGGCGATTGTTTTGACTGCCAGGGAGCCCAGAGGTCCGCCTATGGACGCTCCGAGCGTGGGCGCGAGTGCGCCTAATAGGCTTTTAAGTTTCATACATTTTTCGGCGTATGACTTTCACGCTTTGGGACTTGTGCTTCCGCTTCTTTTGACGTTGCGTGTAGGCCTCGATCTGGCGGCGTAGTTCTTCGATCTTGGCTTCCTGCACCTCTGTAGGCTTACCAATCTTCGCCATGCCTATAATTTTCCCTCAGATTTAAGCCAAGCCAGATTGGCCTCGTGCTCGCGGGCGACTTCCTCTTTGTTCTCACCGCCGTAGGTCACGGCCAAATGCTCCTCGACGAGGATGTCATTGATCACCTCACCTTCCCCGGTGATCACAACACCTAGTGAACGACCGAACTTGTCTAGTTCAACCGACCGTAAAAATACTTTCGCCCCTGGGGGTACTAATTCTTCGACTCGGGCTTTTGCCAACTTAGCCGCAGCCTTGGTCTCATCTGTACCACCGCGCATTTCTGGCGTGTCTACACCAAACAGTCGCACGTCCACGCGCTTGCTTACCGCGAACCCGAGGTCCACCACGAACTTTATCGAGTCACCATCAACGACCCGTTCACAGTACGCTTCATAATTCCAAGGTGTCACTGGCGATAATCTCCGCGATTTCTTTGGCCCTGTTCGGGACTTGTTGCGCGTAAAGACTGTTTGGATAAATCTCAGCAGCGCCTTCGGCGTATAACCCCGCAGCCATTTTTCCGTGATGATTAACAAACTTGGCATGGCGTGTAGCCCCCAGGTTGTAGGCAAGGGACAGCACCGCTATTTGGCGGTTCTCTGACAATCCGTCAAAGTAATCGTATCTGCTGCGGACTTCGTCTAGCACGCGATCAAGGTCATTGAGGAGCAGGTGCTCTGCCTCTGCCTCAGTTATTCCAACCGACGTCAAATTGCGACCATAGCCTATGCTCTGGTCACCGTTGTCGTCATATGGGTGGAGGCGCAAGCCTTCCTGGCGCTTGATTAGTTCGAGTGCTTTCATGAGGGGAGCGTGGACCCCTGGCTAGGGATTTGCCTGATCTCTGGTCAAGGCGACAGAGGTCCACACTACTAAAATCGTAATAGCATTCACTGAGAATATGTAGTGTATTCTGATCTTTTTTGTAACAGATCGAGGGTCTTTTCTAACTGCTTGTAAGCAGCTGCGCAGTTGTTTTCAAACTGCTTGAGGTTCTGTCCTATCTGGCGGGCTCGGTCTTTGTTCGTGTAAGTCTTCCCCTCCTCGGTCAGTCCTTGAAAGTACCGCTTAGCTAAAATCGACATAGCCTTGTCTTCATCTAGTTCAGACAGCGCCACGTCTATATCTGCAAACTTTGCGTGCCGGGTCTGTTGCCTCTCAACATAGATTTCTAACCCTGCCGGCTTGTGACTATCCTGGAAGCTGCCCCGGTACTCGATGAACTTACTGAGCATCGATGCAGCAGGCCAACCGACTTCAACCTGGCGGGCTGTGTCGATCCAGATGTCCAACAGGTCATCGATCTTTTCTCTAGTATTCATGACTACCGCCCTGCCTCGTCGCCCCATATTTGCTTGTGAAGCTGCAATTGCATCCTAACCGGCAAACGATCCCGCAAAATCCATTGCGCTAAATCTTGTGCGCACTGTTGTCCAAAAGAAGGAGACAACAATATTTCCCCTGCCCGGTCTAGCAAGTTACCCTCAAGCATTTTCGCTTTGGCCCAGGCATAATCGCGTTCATCGCATATGACGAATTTAATCTGATCCTTCTTGGATAGGGCATCCAAGTTATTCCAATCGTTGCGATTTACTTCACCGGAACCAGGTGTTTTGAGATCAAGTACAACGGAAACGCGAGGATCACAATTGGCAATCGACAAAGCGCCACTGGTTTCAATAGACACATCAAAGCCTTCATCGCACAGCAACCGCATCAAGCCCAGACAATTTGGTTGCGCGAGGGGTTCACCGCCTGTAATGGTCACCAACGGGCATTGATGGCGTCTGACCTCTGCAAGGATAGAATCAAATGTGACGGTCTGCCCTCCAGAAAACGCATACTCGGTATCACAATACTGACAACGTAATGGGCAACCAGTTAGCCGCACAAAAACAGTTGGCATACCTGCTGTCTTTCCCTCACCTTGTAGGGAGTAAAAGATTTCTGTAACACGCACGTTTTCTGTCGCGATCATTAGACCATTGGCAGGCTGTTAAGCACGTCGGGCGATTCATCAAAGATATTCATATTTTTGTCTAAAACATGTTCGCCCTTAACAAAAGCCACCACCTGTTTCAGCATATGATCGTATTTACTGATCCCTGATCCATCTATGGAGTCGGCTAAACCTCTCCAATTTTGCATTCTTTCAACAGTGTTCACTCGACCAACATGAACCCACTTCCCAAGCATTTTCGCAGCCTTGCAAGTCTGTATGGCCTCTGGACTAATCTTGAAAGCGTCAGAGCCGCCAACAAATACCGCTGATATTTTACGCCACGGGATCGTCACATCATTGATACCGTCTTGGAGAACTAAGGCTCTTGGCAGCCCGTTAGTCATAAGCTCAAACTCATAGAACAATTCCATTGTCCTCTGTGCGTTCCCTACGATGTCGGGCAAGCAGATGAACTTCGCCATTTTGATAGTTTCTGTTTCCTCCACCATCCGCTCCCAAGTCTTTTGGTGGAAACGCTTGAAACAACCGTTATCAAGTCCATAAGGCGCGTGACCGATAGCGTTGCCAGTTAGCGGTGTTCGCAACTGCCAAAACTCATAATCAAACTGTTTTGACTTTTCTTTCAGCCTCTTAGGGCTGACATCAAGCATAATTTTCATTGCACTTCCTTTGCGTCGTGTGTTCGTCAATAGTCTTCTTCATTGGTCGGCCGCAGCGAGTTCAGTTTCTCTTCCTGCTCCTTGACCCTGGCCTTCAGGTCGTAAAGCATGTCCAACGCCTCCTGCTTGCCGTACTTCTTGACCTGCTTGCTCTGTTGCAGCATTTCCTTCACGAACTCTTCGCCGTACATATCGCGCATATACATACTGTATGCCTCCTTCACCCACCGGACATGCTTGTCGCCAATCATGTTGCACCACTGGCAACTCGGGTGAATGTTCTCTTCCATGATTTTTGTGCCGAGTTTCCCACGCTCTATGAAGTGGGCTCCCTGCATTTCGGACCAGTGCTTAACCTTCCCGCACGTCACGCATTTACAGAAACCGTTGTGGTCGGCAGCCTTCAGCCTGACTAGCTTCTGCATGAGCACAGCGCAATCATCAATGATCTTTGCTGTGGTCTTTGTACTGCGCTTTTTCGAGGGCATCTTCGATTCGCTCTATCCATGATTCGATAACGTCACGCAGTTCTTCGATTTCCGTATCGTCGATCTCAATAGTAATTTTCATGATCGCGTGAGTTCCTTAGTGCTGCGTTCAATAAAGTTCGACCAACTGAACTTCTCCGCATACGTGCTGTATATGGTCTCGATGTACTCGTTTGCGCCAGAAACACTGAGCGCGCTGCTGACATCGATGACCTCCATCAGGTCCAGTTTGGTCTCGTGATCGACCTTAGCGTTCCTGCCAGTGCCGATGACCTTGTCGTACAGGGCTTTGAACTGCTCTGACTCCTGGCGCAGGATGGGCACCCCGATGGTCAACTTGCATTCGCGCTTGGCTAACTTCCAATCACCGCCGTACAGCTGCTTACCGATCTCCCGGTACATGGCGTGTTGCAGCTTGTTCTGCCCGTCACTGCGCCTTCGCCCGTCCCATATCTGCACGACCACGGCACCCTTCTCAGACAGCGCCTTCTCAATCGCTTGGTTCAGCGATGGCAGCTGCTTAGGCGTTGATATTGACCAGTGCTCAGCGTCCATCAGATGCTCATCGAGTCCCTGCCGGGCTTAGGCGTGAACTGGCGGCTTTCGTGCTGCCATAGGGCTATGGTGCCCTCGAACGGTATGTGCCGGTTCTTCGCCACGACAATCCGCGTATCAGGCCGGTTCAGGTATTCCTCATCCTCCGCGGTGAGTTCGATTCCGACTTCCTGCTGATCGAGCAGACGCTGTTTTTTCTTGTCAGACCAGACGATAGCCAGGATGCTGCTGAGTTGTGATATCGACGTGGAGCCCAGAGCATCGAAGCGCGTGGGCATGTACTCGTCACCGCCTTTGTCGGGCTTCCTGGCGTGGTGTACGAGCGCGATGTGGATGTTGAAGCCCTTTGCCAATTGCACGAGCATTGACATCAGGGCGCGCTCCTGCTCGTTGTCACCGCACACCCCAGATATCATCTGGAGGCAATCGATCACAATAAACTTAGCGCCGTAGTCTCGGGCCATCTTGACGATCAGGGCGTAGACCTCGATCACCTTCACCGTGCCGACATGGTCGTAACACAGGATTCGGTCACGGCTCCAATCCAAGAAACGTTGCACGAGGTCGCGGGTTGGGCTTTTCGCACCGTAGGCCTGCTGTACCATCAGCTGACCGAGAGCACGAACGTCCATTTCAAAACTGGCGATCCCGACCACTTGGTCTCTCGCAGCGAAGACAGCGACCTGGTTCAGCACGCTAGATTTCTTGTGCCCGTCGATTCCTATCCAAGTGCTGACAGCGCCCTCCTGCAAGCAGACTTTGCCGTGCGTCTTGCTCCAGGGCAGGTTCGTGCCGATTAGCGCTGTGTTCGACTCGTTCTCGGTAAGAATCTTCTCTGAGTGCTTGTTGAGCCACTGCACCCGATGTTGCGTTTTCTCGGCTAACACTCCCTCCAACGTTTTCTCGTTGAAGTCACTCACCGATATGCGATCAATTGGAATCACAAATAAACCTCCCTGTTGGACGTTGGGGAGGGTGATGATTCTGCCCAAGTCTCCCACTCACGGCGCTTGAGCACACGGCAAACATGCGGGAAGTTCGGAACCCACTGCCCTAGTTCTCGCTCTGTTCGCTTGCGGTTGATCTCAGACAGAATCATCGCGTGTAGCGAGTCCACGTCTGCGTCTGTGAGTTTTAGTTTTTTAAATTCTTTGAAGGCTTCGGACTTGCTGCCCTTGCTTCCAAGGTTGGGATCGAAGCAGTTCCAAATCTGCTCAAAACCGTGTGGGTATTTTTGAACAAGCGGAGAGGTGTTTTTATTATTAATATTATTATGATTATGTATTACATGATCATGTATTACATGATTAGTATTATTATAATTATTATATAATTGCACAGAACGTGCCAAGTCTTCCGCATTGTCGTTTTCGTCATCACGGGACACTGTTTCATGTGGAACGCTGTAACGCACTCCGGCATGTTTTCCAGTGGCATCGTGCAGCTTTTCTTCCGTAATCAAACTGTGTGCCAAAAGTAGTTTTCTGGCTCTGTAGAATCGATTACGACCGATGCTGTAATGCGCCATAACTTCTTTCGCGCTCACCGCTTGACCGTCAGGTAGCGAACTGAGGAAAGAATAAAACGCAACAGCGACGGGATCGCCTAGATCAACAACCTTTTGCAAACTCAACTGCCCTGCTCCACTGGTTGTTTTTCTTCAGTCGGGCTTTCGCCTTGTTTACAAAACTGACGTCGGAATCACTCAACGTCTTACCTGCACGCAGATCGACTGCGGCAAGTGTGAGAACGGTCATGTCAGCTTGCGGGTTATATGGGGGCGGCGTGTACTCGCCAGGGAAGCAATCCGTGGTCTTGATGCCTAATGCTTCACACAGTTCAGAGAACGTTGCGCCTGCGTGGCAGAACATCATCGTGCCCCGGTTACCATCAGTAACGTAAAAGTGGTCCTTGCCGTGCACCGGGCATTTGCCTCGATACCTGCCGTCGCCAATTCTTTTGCCGTCGATCAATTCAGAAATCTGCTGCGCGTCAATCACGTATCATTTTCCCGCGCGGCTTGAGTTCCTTCGTGATGATGATTTTGAGGGGATTTGGGAAGTCCACCATCCGACCGTCAATGTGCAGACTCAAAACTTCCAGTTCTTCTGTCTCACAAATCTTGTCACCCCAGACGCCGATGTCGCGCGTCGGGTGCTTTGCGTATTTGGTGATGGTGATCTTTTGAAAACCGAAGTGTTCAGCAGCTTCTTCGTGAGTACACTTCTTCGCCGCTAACCACTCTCCTAGTGATTCAGGGGCGATAAATGTTTCAGGGTACATGGCAATTCCTTTGCGATATTTAGTACACGCAAAAGATACACCTAGTACATAGATGGAGCAAATTTTTTTTACAGATCGAGCGGTTCTAGCAGGTTGGAAATCTCTTGCAGGTAGCTTACATATTCAGCCTGCTCACCGCGTAAGCGTTCCAGATTGTTCTCATAATATGTCAACGCAGCGGCGCGCTCTTGCAAGTGGACGCTTATCTTTTTCGTGTAGGTGTAGTACCGCGCTAGTTGATGATCCTCTATTAAGTAATCAATGTTGATCAGGCTATTGGTTGCCCCCCGCAGGTATTTTACCACTATGCAGGCGTGCTCCAGAGACACACCAGTCTCGCTTGACGGGTTATACATTTCGGCGACTTGGCTGTCGGTCAGTCCAGTCCCGGCAACGATATCAGCCGCCTTTATCTTGTACTTGCGGCAAATTTTGCGCAGGTTTTTCTTAAATGTTTGGGATAGCATAGACCGGAACATACATGTCGTATCATTCCGCGTCAAATCTAAATGGTAAGAACTGAGGTTAACAAGAATAGTTTTTCGCCAGATCGCACTTTTGGCTTGGTTTCAGACAGAAATATTTTTACTTTATTGGGCGCCTGCACTACCCAATAGCGGGAGGCCATATGCGGCCAACGATCATCCGGTCTTTGCGCGTCAGGCTCTGCCACAAGCAGCGTGGTACCCGCCGGTACAGCCAAGGTCGCGCCTTCTATGAGCACAGGGATGTCACAGAATATTGCCATTCTGCCGCTCTCATAGCGTATTTTTTTTGTTGCTTGGGGCGGCTTGTTACCGCTTGAGGTTGCGACAATGTCAATTTCGCGAACCTGCGCGACCGTGCCGTGGACAATTTTTGTAACGTCAATGTGAAAAAGATTAGCTACCTGAGCGGCATGCTCTGCTGTTAGCTGCCGCCGCCCGTTAAGGTACAGTCCAAGCGTGGCACTTGCCCATCCCAGTTTTTTAGATGTAACAACCTGGGTTTCGCCTGTTTTGTTTTTATATTCAATCCAGGCAGCTTTGAGATTGTCGAGTTGCGTATTCATACGTGGGGTATGTTATACCGATGGTTTCCGATTTTTTTGTTATATTATTGCTTTCGACCCTGCAGATTCCTATGTGATCGCGAGACAAATTTGACGACCACCCTTAAGATTTTAAGCCTGATACCGACTGTATACAGACGGGTATAGATTCTATACCATATAGTTATAGTATAACCCGTATACCAACTATGTCGAAATCAGAAACACAAACGTTGAAGGCTTGGATCAAGACCCAACCCCTCACCTACACGCAAATGGCCGAACAAATGGGGACCGATAGGTCACAGATCAGCCATATGGTGAATGGGCGAAATCCGATTTCTCTTAAGAGAGGGCTGCAATTCAGCAAAATGATGGGTATTCCCCTGGCTGATTGGTCCCCTCGCCTCGCGGCAGAGGCAGACGGGTTACTCGATAACATCCAAGCAGAGGTCAACGGTATATCTGGGGACGTGTATTACGCAGTTGGTGTGGATGTGGAAGAAGCAATAAGGAACGGCGGTAAGAACTTAAGGAAGATATATTGGCCTGGGGCGCACAGCAGCAACACCTGGGCGGTAGATATCAATTCAGATGCTAACGCACCCGAACTTAAAGGCGGCTCCACGGCAATCGTCGATATGGATCGCGACGCCGCGACCGGCAGCATGATTTGCTACAGCAAGAACAAGCAAGTCGGATACGCAAAGTATCTGGGCGACGGGGTGATTGAAAATCAAAATCCTCACTGGCCCGACCGAATCACAAAACTTAAAAAAGACATGGCCATACTTGGTGTCGTCATTGGCACGATGAACAACGTCTAAAAAAATTTGGGCAACACATATACATTATGTATACACACGTTATAAACAAGACACGCAAAGCGTTACTACTTATACTCCTCTTCTACCTTTGGGCAGGAGCGGAGTGGATCGCCACGGAACCGCTACTGGATAGAACCGCGGACTCGCTGCTGCACGAGGGCAAAACGCAGATATTCAAGGAGGAATAATGCCACAGAGAAACTTACAGAAAGTCCTATCGGATATGGCAAAGGATGAAATAAAGCCTGAAGCCAAGGGGCTGCACAATGACTATGTGTCGTTGGAGCAACTGCAAAAGCACATCAAGAATAAATACAAGGAAGTGGAGGTCCAACACACGCAACAGACTGTCGATGTGTTTAATCCCCAGACCGGCGAGTATCTGCACACAAACTACAGCATACAGACCATGTTTATCGTTGGCGGGGACAACATTCTGACGTCAATGTCAGTGCAGCTGCGCGACCCTAGCAACCCTCAGACACACGGTACAGCGCAGACTTACCTGCGCAGGTACAACATCCTCATACTGTCCAACATGATTATTACCGGCGATCCTGACGACACTGACGGCGCCGTCGAGCGTTATGTGGAGCCGGCAAACCCTGATTACGAACTTATCTTGGCTGAACTTATTACTGAGTTGAACAGCAGTCAGACCTATAAAGACCTGACAACGAACTGGTCAAAAAAAGTCCGTACAAAGCGCGTGAAGGAATTGCCACAGGCATATAAAGACCGCGCAAACGCGGTAAAGCATAAATTAGCGGATGGCCTCAATGCAGCAGCGTAGCGAAGAGTGGTTCGCTCACCGCCGAGGCAAGGTAACTGCATCCGAGATCAGCAAGATCATGCCAGGTCGTGCAGGCAAATATCTGAAAACTCGTGAAGAGTATCTGGTCACAAAGATTAACGAAACGCTAGGCATCAATGAGCAAAAGACCTTTCCTGCTGCTGTCAGGGAGGCAATGGCACACGGCACTAAGTATGAGCCCGTTGCTCGCGATGCTTACGAATGGATGACAGGTGAATTGATTATTGAGCCAACAGGTGAGCATGCGATCACCGATCATCCCGAAGTTAAGGGATTGTGTGCCTCGCCAGATGGCATCTGGGCCAGTGATCAAAAGAGACTGATTGAAATTAAATGCCCGTACTCCACCAGTTCGCAACCGCAGTTAATCGCGTTGCAGTTGGACGAGATTCCTGACACCGATCCAAAGTGGGTCGCACGCATCAAGGACGAGTATCAGTGGCAGATGCATTGCCAGATGGCGTGCACCGGGGCGACGCATGTCGATTTCGTGCAGTACGACCCCAGAGTCGAGGAAGGGTTTCAGACATTCATAATCCCCTTCCCTCGCAACGAAGAAAAGATTGAGGCTTTACTGGCAGAGACAGTGAAGTTTTTGGAAGAGGTCCACGAGCACGTAGAGAAAAGGAGGAAGCATGGACAAGGAGTATGACGACAGCGAGAAGTTTACTGTCTGGAAGAACGAAGACAAGACGGAAGATTGGCACGACGACTTTAAGGGTCACGGTAAATTCGACGGATACTACTACTTCGTTGGATTGAAGATCAGAAAGGACCGTAATGGCAAAACCTACATCACGGGTAACCGTGGGCCGATCATGCAGAAGCCGCCAAAGGGCAAGCAGCACGACAAGCCACTGCCTGGCGAAGCACCGCAGAAAGCACCCGCAGCTGCACCTGCGAAAGAATTTAGCGTGGACGATCTGCTGTCGGATGAATTCTGATGACTTCAGACTTCATACATCGGAACCGATACGCTGAACAGTTAGGTGTAACGCCTAATGTAGTTAAGAACTGGATGACCAGGCACTGGGAGCGTGGCGTCCATTACAAGGTGATAGGCAAACAAACATTTGTGAACCATAGGGAGGCAAACAAATGGCTAAAAGACTATGGGAGTCAGAACCCAATATAAGCGTTGAGCGGAATCGGTACAGAATTAAAATTCGTCGAGGCGGTGTTTTTGTAGTCGATGAAGTTATTGCTGACACTGACGTTGCAAAGCGTGCGAAGTCTGACCTGAAGCGCGTGATAGCGATTCGCAACGATTACTTAGCGAAACTAAACCAGAATCTGCCTCTTCATAATGATGAGCGTTACGTTGAGGTAAGCACACAGCCCTACCTGTCTTTTTCTGATGCTATTGATGTTTTCTTGGATCGAGGACTGAAAAGCCAATCAGATCGAACCTTTGACGATTACCGGAAGATACTTGAAAACAAATGGTTGCCTGTGTTCTCTGGCTATAGGCTCAATGAGATCACTAAACAAGTGTTAGAGGACTACCTGTACGAGCGAAAACGCGAAGGTCGGAACAGGGTTTTCGTGCGTGATTGGTCTAACAAGTATCGGAAAAATCTGCTTGGACCTCTGAGTAAACTCTTCAACTATTTCGAAATATCGCCAAATCCGACGACGGGTGTGCTAGACACTAAAAGCGCAGACACCAGAGGCAAGCGTCGATTTAAGCCGTACAAACCGCTAGAAATCCGCAAGCTGTTAGACCGTATGGATGGGGACGCAAAGTATTACTTTCAGTTTGCGTTTGCTACAGGGATGAGACACCAAGAAATCCTGGCGTTGCGTTGGAGTGATATATCGGATGGAGTTGCCTGTGTTGAGCGATGCATCAGTAATTATGTGCTCGTGGGCAGAGTAAAGACAGACCTCGGAGGTCGGCAGGTAACGCTGAACGCCGCTGCAATGGACGCACTTAATAAACTGCATTCTCGATGGCAGAAGGGTTTTGTATTCCCACAGCCCAATGGCGATTACTACAAAAAGCCAAAGCGCTTTCGTGAGCAATGGATCAAAGCGCACGAAAAGTCTGGCGTGGAGTACAGGCAGATGAAGACCACAAGGCACACCCGTGCGACTGAGTTGTTGTCTGTTGGCGTGAACCCTGCAAAGGCTGCTAGGCAGCTAGGGCACGACAAAGAAACCTTCCTTAAAACTTACGCAGATTATATGCCTGACTATGATGAAGGCTCAGACGATTTATTAGAGTCTGCGTTTGCGGCACTGTAAAAAAAGTTCCGCAAAAGTTCCGCAAAACCACGATTTTGCAGTTTTACGAACGATAAGTTATTGATTTATATAAAAAATAAATGGAGCGGGAAACGAGATTCGAACTCGCGACAAGCCACGGATGGCCTTTTTTGATCTTTTGTGATCCCCATGCAAGTGATTGAACTACAATGTTATTTTCAACAATGCGGTTTTTAAGGGATCATAAGAGATCATAAAAACTGGTGCAAAAGTTCCGCAAAAAGTTCCGCAGATCAGCGGCGGTCGTTCATCCCCATGCCGCCAAGTAGACCACCAAACCCGGTCACGCCGAGGTTGCTTCTGTTAAGTAGTCCACGCAGCTGTGCAGCGTTTCTCTGTGCTCCTCGCATGTTACTACGCAACTCCTGCATAGCCGGGCTAGGAACCTGTGTCACGCCAACTGGGGCCAGAGGCGAAGCGGGTACTGCCACCGGGTCCATCAACAGTTCTGCTGTGGCCTCACGGGTTGCCGGGGAGCCGGCTCCACGCAAGCGCGCACCGAGGGCTCGATAGGTCATATCAGCAGCATTACTAAGTAATCCCGCACGCGGATTAAACCCACTGATATCAACAGCACCCTCGTCTGCCAACTGTTCGCCAACCTCCTGGGCCATCGGCGTGGTGCGAGAGCCATAGGTAGCGCGCAGAGTGTCCTGCATTTGCGTTTCCTGGCTCAAGCGATTCATCATCTGATCATACTGAGCCTGCCCGGCGTCGCCATCTGGATACAGAAGTCGCAATCGATCACGCATTTCCCGGTTACCAAAGAAACGATTCTGTATGTTTGTGCCATCTTTTGCTGACCGATAGATCGCCTGCCGGATGACATCAATGGCACCCATACGATATGCCTCTAGCTGCCCCTCATCGAGATCAGCAATCTCACGGCGTATGGTCCTGCTGTTTGTCTTCCCCGGGGACATGAAATCACGGCCCATTTCGAGAGCCTCAATCATTTCGCTGTCAGACTTATAGACAGCCCTCGCCTCTGCATATTCTGGGAACATATCGTCCAGTTTGTCCCGTAGAGCGTTTGCCTCATTTTTGAGGGCTTGTCCTGTTTGGAAATCTCCACTAGCGAAAGCCTCATCTGCCCGGGTTCTCATGCCCCGGTAAGCCTGATCGAGTCCACGCAGGTTCAATGTAGCATCTACGTCAGGCAACGGAGGCAAAGGCGGTTCCCCTCTCAGCCGGCGCGTTCTGTTTTCGATATCGTAAAGTTCTTTGCCCTTGTTATAGGCAGCTTGAAAACCATCATCAGCCTGTAATGCCAACAGTTCAGGATCGTCGATAACCTGCCCTGCTTCATACGCCTTTTCGTACAACGGACGTGCGTTGTTCTTGCGTGCTTTGTTTAGATCAATCAGCGCTTGGTCAGTATCGGTAAGTATGGCCTGTGTCGTTTCGTTGAGGTCGTCTATCACACGCTCTGCCTGACCAACTTGACGCTCAAGCAGGCCCGTCCTAATGGTATCGCGCTGCGGTCCAGGCATACCCTGTAACGCACCCACCCGAGCCTGTGCATTCTGGCCAGATAGGTCTGCGGCCACCTGGGGCTTATCTAGGTTTCTGCTATTGACCATGTCACTGACAGTCGTTTTGTCGCGACCTAATACATTAGTGAAAGCACGCTGGGCTCTGGTCATTGGGTTCCGCATGCGATTGACCACTCTACCTGCACCCTGGAGCACAGGAGGTAAAGCAAAGCCAATACCGCCGCCCATGGCTGTTTCCATGTTTACCGGGCTGCGATCCAGTAGACCGCCCTCTTGTGTGCCCATACTGTAGATACCGGCTTCCGTTGCACCAGTAACAGCACCGCGGCCCATCCGACCCAATAGCCCAACGTTCCGGGCCGTTGTTGCCGGGGCCAGAGGTGGGAAAAAGTACGAGGCAATAGAGGGTATGGCAGCACCCGTGATCTCATAGCCCAACGCTCTCCCTGGGTTTAAGTCACGGTAAGCCTCGAGAGACCCTCTAATGTTGCCTATATCGCGCTCATATTCACGTTTACTGCCTTCGAGCCCAAACAATAGCCCTGGGTTACGCACAGCCGCTTCTATTTCATCACCGAAGCCGAGCGTAAGGCCTTGCGCCAAACTTCTGGGACCACCGCCGGCAGCACGCCGACGCTTTTCGGCCTCCAGTTGAGCCTTCATGTTCATCGTTGAGCCTCATACTGTTCTAGCAGGTTGATTTGTTCATCTGTCAGGATACTGAGATCAATGGTTCCTGCGTTGTATTGTTCGATCTGCGCGGGCGTAAGACCAATACTTTCGAGCGTCATGCTAGGCGTAGACTCGCCAGGGAGCCCCTCACCATCAATAACACGTTCAATATCTGAAATAGAGACATTGCCATATTCACCAGGCTCATAACCCGCAATGGTTTGATTTTCCGCAAAGTAAGCGCGCTGCCTATCCCGCTCTGCTTTTGCTCTCCTGAACAACTCAAACAAAGGTATTAGCCGTTTTATGTTCACGCTTTCTTCTTGCTTAGGATTAAAAGCCCGCGCAATTAACCTGTCACCTTCCTGCTGAGCGAATTGACCACCAAGTGTTTCACGCAAGCCTTGCTGAACCACTTGTTCTATGCGCTGTTGCACATCGACAGACTGAGGGTTAAAGACGTCCCTGACGCCTAATATTCCATCAACAGGCACACGGCCTAGCGCTGATCCTGTTAGATTCATGTCGTTTGCGGCTATAACTCTGTCTGGTTGCGCCGCAGGATCAAAACCGAACACCTCTCCTTGCTGCTGCGGTGTCAAAGTCCCTGCAAGATCATCCAATACCCTACCCATAATTTCGATGTTGCGTTCTTCTGTACGTCTGCCTGGCGTACCGCCGTCTGTACCGAACTCATAAGCTGCATATGATTCAGCAAATTGTTCATCAATTCTTCTTTGTGCAGGTGATAGAACTTGGTCTAAACCACTTTCCGCTTGAGCCACTGCTGTCGCGGCTTCTGCTTGTTCTTCTGGAGTCTGTCCAGGTGCAATTTCTCTAGGTATTTCCGCCTGCCCAACAGGCAATCCACCCGGTCCTCGAATACCTAACGTTGCGCCAGTGTCATACGTTGTTGGTGCGCGCAAAATAAAATCAAAAACTTCTTGTTCTGCCGGTGGCAGATCCTGCCTGAACTTGTATTCTTGGACAGAAGCCGGCAAATTTAACGCTGTGGGAGCGTTGCGGAACTCCAATATGTTTTGGATGACCTGCGCCTGTATTGCAGGAGGCAGAGACAAAATCGCATTTTGGTCTGCTTGAGTAAGACCTGTAAGCGCATTCGCGGCCTCTGACAACTCGTTCCTAGTGCGTATGTCATCTAGGTATTGCTGACCCGTACCCGCCGCATTGGCTCGTAAAAGACCCATGCCCTGCGCATCTGTGAGCGAAGGCATGCCCGCCTGGCGCCTACCGACTTCACCAAGCAGTCCACCGCCAATGTTAGCTACGCCGCTCAATGTTTGACCTATTCGGTCTAATAACCCTGGCATTTCAGCGCTCCTACGAAATTATATCTTTCAATTTGTCAGTCAAACCGCTTGTCCCTCCACCGAGGGCTCCGAGAATATCCAAATAGGTGGTTATCCCTGCCAGATCACCTTTTATTCCCAAGTCCAGTTTTTCGGTTTGTTTCTCGTTTTGTGGGACTCTCGCAATCAAATTCAAAATGTTATCGATTGATTCCTCATCAAAGTCCTCGCCCCTCAAAAACTCTTCGAAGTTAAAATCCGCCTGCCGTTGGTTTCGGGCGTCAAGGGTGTCACCTAAGTTCACAAAATCAGATAGATAATTACGATATACATCGCTGCCTTGCCCAAATGCATCAAGCAATGCATTTGTTGCCCTTATGTTATTTAGTTGTGTTTGTGAGTCTGCATCGAGTTCACCGCGCATATTCGCCTGCAAATTGTCTGATGCAAACGTCAATGCGTCCCTTACACTCTGCGCATCTGCCCTTTGATTTGCTGTGTCTGCGGTAACCTTACGATCCGCGTCAGCAGCGACCCTGTCAGCGGCTTTGTCAAAACCCTGTGAACGCAGGTTAGCCACTGTGCGCGCAGCAGTGTCCAACGCGGCTCTGTTTGTCTCTGCGTCGATAAGTGCAGCCCGGTCGCCACCATAAGCGCCTGCCAGGGTCGCTCTGCTTGCGTTATCTTGCAGTTGTATCTGCCTGGCACGCTCGATGTCGTTCATCGCACTATCAATCACCTGTTGCTGATACGGGTTCATGTAAGCACCCATATTCGCTCCCGCGAACTGGTCGGCAACGATGTCTTGTATGCGCTTCCTCCCGCCTCGCTGAATCGCGTCGGGATTTATGAGATCACCTCCGATAGTGTTTGCAGTAATACCCGACATGCCGCGAACGCTACCAAGCGCGTCACCATATACGCCAGACAAAGTACCCATCGGGTCTTGGATGGAATTTATGTTGTTGCGGATCATCTGGGCTGCGCTCTGTTGATCAGGGGTGAGGCCGGTAAACCGATTCCCAGTGTAGCCACCATAGCCAGTGTTATAGCGATCCATCAATGAAAAGTTAGGCCCACTACCTAACAAGTTCATTGACCTATTACGCAAACCTACATCAGCTTCCTTGTCTGTGGTTTTAGACAAGTCAAAATCACCAAAGCCCATATTTCCACCTATTAATAAGGAATCATCAGGGACATCGTCGTCTGGGTCATCCGGGTCATCATCAATATTGATATTCGTGTTTGGAGGGACGCATTCACCCTCTGAATTTCTAACGTACTGCACGCCGTCAACTACTGAACAGCTGTCATCGTCGTCGTCATCGTCATCATCGTCGTCATCGTCATCGTCGTCGTCACTACTTGGAGGGACGCATTCACCCTCAGAATTCCTGACGTACTGAACGCCATTAACTACTGGACATTTGTCATCGTCATCGTCGTCGTCATCGTCGTCGTCAAATGGAACGTTACAAAGGTTTAGGTCAGTAACAGTCTGTCCTTCCCTTAGAGTGCCGGCACCACATACAAATGTCGTATCGTCATCATCATCATCGACATCATCGTTATCTAGTGGCACGTTGCAGAGATTAAGGTCGGTGACAGTCTGTCCTTCACGCAATGTGCCGACACCGCAAACAAATGTCTCGTCATCGTTGTCATTGTCGTTATCGTTGTCGTTATCATCCAAGGGAACGTTGCAAAGGCTCAAATCAGTAACAATCTGTCCTTCTCTTAAAGTGCCGACCCCGCACGTGAAAGTCTCTTCGTCATTATCATTATCATTATCATCAGCGTCGTTATTTAGTGGGACATTACACAAATTCAGGTCTACAACAGTCTGCCCTTCTCTTAAGGTTCCGGCGCCGCACACAAATGTAAAATCGTCGTCATCACCGATGTCGTCGTTATCGTTTCCACCTGTACCATTGTTGACATTGGTGCCATTGGTGGCATTGGTGGCATTAGAATCGTTAGGATCGTTATCGCCACCGTCTTCATTACTAGGCAGTTGGCTTCGGTTGAGGATATCGACAGCAGCCTGATTACCGGCGTCACCCATTGTCGTCAGAATCTGAGTCAATACATCAATGGGAAAATTACCGTAGGACTCAGACATTGTGGCCACGGTAGCCTGATTTTGATTTTCCCTATCTAAAATAAACTCGCGACCTTCCTCACCGTAAGTATCGGTAATTAGATCGACTCTCTCCTGATAGGTGAGGTTGGGATCATCAAATATTTCCGCAGCCGTGCGCGTGGTCTCATCACCCCCGGTGCCACCTGGATCATTATTGGCACTGTCTTGAGCGTTTCCGCTTACAAAATCCTCGAAGGTAAACATACCTTCAGTGTCTTCGCCTACGGGCGTGAAGCTACCTCGCGCGTTGTTATTGTTGGGGTTGTCGAAGACATTCTGCACAGTATTTTGGACAACATCAGAGTACCCTGCGGTTTCATTCTGATAGTCCGCGTTTGCATACATATCAAACGCAGCGGCGCCGGAGTCCATACCCTGCGGCAGGTTGGCAAAAAACGGATTGGTGCCACCACCGCCATAGTCTGAGTTATTACCACCAGTACCCGGCAAAAAATTGCCGACAGAGTCTCCCAGGGGTGGAGGCATCTGAAAGTTGGTGCCGTCGGCCCAATCGCCCTCTTTCTTAAATTTGACACCCATTATGCTGCGCTCGTGCTCAATGTACCGCTATTATCGATCTCGATCTTGTATCTGGTGCCGTTGGGCGCAGTAAGAATAATCGAGGCGTCACCGACCTCTACATCTTGATTCTTTTTGTGATTATTGCGGTCGGCAGACTCCAACTGGAATTGGTTGCTCGCAACCTGATTTGCATCATATTTAGGCAGTGGTCGAGACAGCTTCATCGCTTACTACCTTCGCGTACTTGCAAACGCATGTTTCCATACCGCCAATCACTGGCACTGTTACCGCTTACCCGAATTCGCACCTGCCGCGCAGTAAGTCGCACAGAAGTCGGGTTTGCCATAGAAATAGAAGAAGTAGTGGTCTCTGTGGCCGTTGGGAAGTTCCTGGTCTTAAAAATGACCGAGGTATCCCCCAGGTTAGACTCGTCAGGAATCAACTCTGTGACGTCTGTCAGGCGCTCTCCGTTGCCAATCTGAATCGCACCAGATTCTGCGAAGGGCGTTACCGAATCGTAGCCAAATCCAGTTTCATGCTCGTAAATATAACGATCTGTACTGGCCCAGATGGGATTGATAAAGACCCCGGCATCCACACCGGCAGTTCTGACCAAGGAGCCTACTGTCCATGTATTATCAAGGAAGTTATAAACCACGTAGGAATCTATTTCAGTTGATGACGTTGACGGATAAAACCACCAGACTTCGTTGTATTGTCCGTTAATAACAGCCCAAATTTTGCTGCGCTGAGCCTCGTTAATACGGCCAAACACGAAATCGCTTACATCACTTGCTATCGGGGTTGTATAACCGCCGTCGTAGCGGAAGAAACTTTTTTCGCCCATCCAAAACGCCGATGTGCCGGTCACTGCAACAGCCTTAGCTGCAATGATTCCGCAGTTGCTGCCGACAGTCTCTTGAGTGTAATAAAACGGTGAACCAACGTAGGAAAGCGCGTGCGCACTTGAATCCGTGATTATCAGTATTTGCCCTCTTACGACAATACCTGCGCGAATCTTACCGTCGGATGCGATCTCTAAACTGCCGGCTGAATTAGTGCTTGCAGGGGTCCAGACTGTGGGTGCCTCTTGGGAACTCCACTGTACTTTTCGCGCTGTGCTACTTGATCCGAAGCACATAACGAATCGCTCATCGGTCACCAAAACGCCTTGATTGCCAGTGGGCGCATTGGTCAACACAGACGCAATCACACTGGTGTCATTCTCCCAGTAGTACACTTTGCCGTCTGACGTTGGGCAAGCGACTATGTTTGCGCCGAAATTATCTATCGTCCACGTCGTGCAAGGGTCATAAGTCTGATTATCCGGCCGTGGGGTACCGTAAGTGTGTTCACCGTAGAATTGAGAGCCGTAGGATACTTGTGCTGCCGCATCTATTGAGCCAGTAGCGATCCCTGATGGCGTTATATCGCTGCGCGCTTCACCCTCGTCATACACGTATAAGTTTGAGGTCGTACCAACCAGAACGCGCCGTGCGTTGGCGTTGTTGTAATAAGCATGCATCCCACGCGCCACGTCGCTGAACTGCGTGGAAGACATGGTTTGCCACCCACCGATAGGTCGGAGCGTGTTTTCGAACCATCGCACGAGGTTAGCGTCATACCATCGACCTGCGGCCTGATAGATCGTGCCGTTCTTGTAAAGCCCTGGCGGGATTTCTAGTTTAATAAGCATTCTATACGCCCAGGTAACTGATTAGGGCAATGACGCCCAACCAAACTAATCGCTCCATCATGGCAACACGCAGTTCCTTGTCGAACTTGGCCTCGATGTTGTCTAACTTGCGGTCCACGCTTTCAAAATTCTTAAACAGCGTGATCACTTGTTCCTCTAGCCGGGTAACCCTAGTTTCTACGTCATCCATGTACTTACTGCCATCAACAAAATAATGAACGCCATTACCATCGCAGGCGTGGCCAAGACCATACCGAACCACCACCATCGAGGACGCTTCATGAATAGCTGCCAATAAAAATAACTGCGTAGATGATTGTGCCGATTGCCGCAATCGCACATAGACCGATGAAGGTGCCGTCGATAAACATTTTGCGCCTGGCTGCTTTCGCTCTAGCTTTCGCAAGCCTGCGCTCTCGTATTCTTTTACGGTCACGCTGAAAATCGCGATAATGCTGTTCCGATAGATTCCAGACAATAAGTGTCCGAAGCGTATCCTCCATGGCCTGCATTTCAGCGCGCGCATTTAGGTTAAACAACGCTTCCGCTTCTGGACTGTTACGAGAGAAGTAATCTCCGTTTTCAGTCCGTACCTCTGCTTCCCGTATTGAGTCAGCGCAGTTATAGAACTGTTGTATCTTGCCCAGGCACTGCTGAAAGTCCCCGTTCGCCTCCGCCACAGCATTGCAAAACTGTACTGCCTTTCGCGCACCCGCGATCAGCATGCCGATTTCCGCGACTGCCATTAGTACACTCGAATATTGTCATCAGGATTGATCACTACCGGCTTGCAATAAGACCGGATAGGAGAAGACGTTGAAGGGGAACGGTTTTGGGAATTCAAACGCCGCGAGAAATACAGGCAGCGGTCTAGATCATAAAAATGCAGCGATTGATTGTTTTCTATTTCTTCGCCACCAATGACGAGTACAAGAATGAAAACATGAATCATTCACGGTGCAGTGGGCCAGGTTATTTCGTAGGGAAATCCAGATTGCCCAGGCACGTCGCGTAAGGCCTGCCGATAGGTGGTCCACTCAGAGGACAAGGTCAGATCACTAGCCGCACGCCAATCTGTTTTTGCCAAACGCTCATCACGATCTGCTCGAACAGCCTCCGCAGCATTAGCGTCCAATTCTGCTTGATACGCCGTTTCCTGCTCTGCTTTCGTTGCCTCTTCGGTGTCGGCAAACATGTCGCGTTCTACCCACTTCTCAACCCAAACACTGTTTGAATCTTGCTCAACACCATCCCGGACAACTACTTTATAGCTGCCAGATGGTTCTGGTTTCGGAGTGCTAAAAATCTGATCAACACCCAAAGCGTCATGAACGCTTTCGTTCCAGATTTTTGGCAGGGACATATTTGCATTGAGTTTGCGGAGTTCACCTTGTGATTTCAGTTCTCCGCTTGAACGTACTCGATATTCCATGATTGCTCCTATGCAACGGCGAGAAAGACGTAATCATGCCCCGCCGCATAATCGTTAATTTGCGACAGACCACGTTTAATTATCATGGTTGTTGCAGTTGTTTCAATTGTGTATTGGGAACCAATGGTCTGCTCTACCGAATTAGAATTCCAAAATAGATACTTGCCCGAATTCAAACCGCGATCACTATCGAAATAAACCCACTCGGTGCTAGTCGTGCTAGTACATTTAATAAGGACAAAACGAGGTGTGAATCCTGTATTTATAGTTATGTCATTCGCGCCATCTGAGGAATAACTACCGACCTTTGACACGCCATCAACATCGCCCCAAAGGTAAGCGACATACTGCATATTGTTGCCGTTTACATCCTCGTTAGTCCCTACAGAAAAAACGCTTGAGGTAGGAGTTGTGCTGTTGAAGCGTGTGCCGTCATCCGTAGCAGCAGCATTTTGACCTGTACCTGCCCCACCGGCACCGAGAAGGTATTTCGTATTCCCTAAAGACGCAAAATATCCAATCCAGTTTCTGGAACCATTGTGTCTCTTAATGAACATGAATTTTGGCGCTTGCGCCAAGTTGTGGTTGATGGTGCGATTCGATCCGTTGCCAGTGTAGAGAACCGTGTCGAAGAAGTTGGGCGCTCTCTTCCACTGATAAGTAATGTGAGTCCTGCCACCCGCTGCGGAGGTGTAGTAGTAGATTGCACCGTTATACTCAGCGTCAACGCCCTCTTGATAATCGAAACCGGAGTTCGTCGCGCCATCACCGGCAGGAGAGCCTGAAGTTAGGTTTGTCAAAAGAGACTCACCCTTTCCTCTAATTCTGTCGAAAACATGAATGCCGTAAGAGGAATTGTTACGGGATTTGTGCATAAACGTATCAACTGGGAAACCACTACCTCCGTTCGAGCCGCCGTTAATCATGACCCTGTTGGACGCTGTAATTCCACCCGCAGTTAAGCCAGTATCTGAATAGCCGTAAACGCTGAATACATAAGTACCCGCTTCGGGGGTCTTCATTGGTCTGCGGATTGCTA
>Ga0208899_1000231_pt1 | contig 37891 bp, 56 predicted proteins | sample VirMetDEL_Nov_24_FD_184518 | JGI IMG/M metagenome (GOLD analysis project Ga0208899, IMG submission 184518) | Aqueous microbial communities from the Delaware River and Bay under freshwater to marine salinity gradient to study organic matter... | ecosystem: Environmental > Aquatic > Marine >... | reverse complement strand
AACAGGATTGCAATTTAAACCAGAAAATGCTTTTGCAAGTGCAAAATTTGATATGGATATATCAGTATATGGAGTTAAATAAATGAGTGGTTCATTAATAAAAATAAATGAAGCAATAGTTACAACAGCAACACCAAGTGTAACTTTAACAGGTATTGATAGCACTTATGATGTGTATATGGTTAAGATAAATGGTTTATCTCCTGATGTCGGAGAAAATATAGAAATGAGAGTTACAGAAGGTGGTACTGCTAACCCATTTGCTAATTATGATTTTGCAGGTAAAGGTTTAAAAACAAGTGGGGCTTTTGAAAATAATGCAGGTGCTAATAAAAATCAATGGGATATTTCAGATAGTAATATAAATGCAACAACAGGTAACTTTAATGCAATTATATATATATTTAATGCAAATAATGCAAGTGAATACACATTTATAACTTTTGAAACTTCACATTATGCAGGTGCTGAAGTTTATGGAAATCAAGGTGGTGGAGTATTTACAAGTGCTTCAAGTGTAGATGGTGTATTATTTCAAATTGATAGTGCAAATAATATTGATGCAGGAACATTTACATTATATGGTTTAAAGAAGTAAGTATAAGAAATATATGGTAATATAGGAGATATTATGGCAACATTAGAAGAACTAACAACAGAAGCTACAGCAGAGATTGAAGCTGCAAAGCCTTTGTACAAGCAAGTTAATAAAGAACGACTTGAATTTTCTGATGCTGATTATGCACAAGCTGTAACAGACTTGGCTAACAGCAAATGGAATGACCAACAGTTCGGTTATATACAAGCTAGACAAGAGGCTTATGGTTCTATTGCTGACCAGTTAGATATGCAATACTGGGACGCAGTAAATGGTACAACCAATTGGAAAGACCATGTAGCACAAGTTAAATCAGACAATCCAAAACCTGCATAAAATTTTATGTTATAATCCTGCTTATGGATTTTATAATTGGATTTTTATTAGGTTATTTTTTTAAAGAAACTGTATCTTATCTTAAAAGATTAGCTATACCTACCCCAAAAGACTGGGATAAAGAATGGGATTGGATAACACCTATCCAGGAAGATGACCTTCCATAATGTCTAATAATTCTAATGGTAATGGTTATACACAAAAGGAATTATTAAATATGGTCATTGAACGACTTGATAGATTAGAAGAAAAACTAGATGCAAAACTAGATAAAGCAGAATTTTATAAAGTATTAACGCTACTTGTAGCATTAGGTGGAGTTGTTGCAGCGATTGTAATGTAATGCTAAGAGTTTTCTTAGCTTTATTTTTATTAATACCTTTACCTGTATTAGCTGACCATGTTCCAACACAAGAACCTTATGGTTACGAAGAAAACATTGTTACACCTACAGATGCAGACCCATACTTAGAAATTAAAATACTTAGTTCTGATGGTTGGGAAGATAGTCCACCTAACAAATACACAATATTTTTTGCTATGGCTACTGGTGTAGATGCTAGTAGTTATTGTGTATCTACAGATTTTGGTCATACAGACAACAATTGGAATACTTATAACTTTACATTGACATCTCTTAGAACATATTTTGAGTTACCAGTAGGTACATTCTATTACAGAGTTAGGTCAGACAATGACACAGATAATAGTTACAGTACAATATCTGCAGAAAGAAGCATAGCTTTACCTAATCAAACACCTTGGAGTGATGAGCAAACTGATTGGTCTTCACCAAGCGTAACTTGTAATGATACATCTACTACAACAACAACTACAACTACTGTTCCTGAAGTAAAAGAAGAAGTGGTGCAAGAAACTACTACTACAACCACAACAACTACTACAACTTTGCCACCTTTACCACCTCCTCCACCACCTCCACCTCCTGAACCTGAAAAGGTAGAGGTTGTAATGGAAGATGGTTCTAAAGCAGAATATGAAATTTACGAAGTAGAAGATGGAACTGTTGATAGAGATAATCAGCGTAAAGCTAATGAAGATAAATTTGGTTGTTATATGACTGATGCACAGATAGAGCGTGGAGATTGTAATATTCCTAAAGAAGAACCTAAAGAAGAAGTTATAATAGTTGTTGATGAAGAACGAGATACCAAAGAAGAGCTTCCTGATGATGATGTTGTGGTACCTGAACTGGAGCCTAAAGATGAAGTTAAAGAACCTGAACCTATTAAAGAAGAAGATATTGTTGAAGAGGAAATCAAAATTGATGTTAAGGAGCTTGAAGAAGAATTTGACTTTGAAGAAATTATCATTGAAATACCTGACGAAATAATAATTATTATAAAAGAAGATATTGTAGAAGAAGATATTGTCGTAACTATAGTTGAGAAGGAATTAGATGAAGAAGTTAAAGAAATTACAGAGGAAGTTTTGGTTGAGCCAGTACAGGAAAATGTTAAAAAAGATATTGTAAAACTTACTGAAGAAGAAGTAGCTATAGAAGTTGTTGAAGTTGAAGAAGTTATTAAAAACATTGTTATAGAAGAAGTTACTACTGAAGAAGTAATAGAAGTTATAGAGCAAGTCAATGACATTGGTGTACAAAACCTAAACCAAGCTACTGAAGAAGTGCAAGAAGTTGTACAAGCTGTTGTTGAAGAAGCTATTGAGAATGTAAAAGATTTATCTGAAGAACAAGTTGCAGTTGTTGCAGAGGTATTACAAGTACAAAAAAATGATGTTGAGATTATTGCTGAAGCAGTCAAAAAAGATAAAGTTGTAGCTGAAGCTGTAGAAGAATATGTAGAACGTGCTGTAAAAAATGCAAATGTAGAAAACTACACACTTGCTGATGTTGTAACAGAAATACAATATGAAGCATTTTTAAAAAATCCAATAGAAACATTTGTAGATTTTAATTTTGAAGGTATAACACTAAGTAACATAGGAGATGACATGACTAACGACCAAAAGGAAAAAGCACAAGAAGTTGTAGTGCCAGTTATTTTGACTAGAATAGCTACTATAGCGGCTTTTGTATTTAGGAGAAGTCTATGATTAACAAGCTATGGAACTGGTTTGTCAAAGCAATAAAAGAAACACTTAACCTTAGTTGGACTTTGGTTGGTTTAGTTATTGCTACACTTACACTTACTGGTTCTGCACAACAAATCACAGGACTTGCTACTATAATTACACTAGCTGTTTGGTTATTAACAATCAGTTTTAGAGATTAGGAGACATTATGGAATGCTGCGAAAGTTGTAGCTGCGGAGATAAGTAGTGAAACTACAGGTGATACGAACACAGTTCGGTAGAGACGCAACAAATGGTTTACTATTTATTGATGGTTTATTTGAGTGTTATACGCTTGAAGACCAATATCAAGAGGTTAAGGTTATGCATGAAACTTGTATACCTGAGGGTACGTATGACATTAAGTTTAGAACAGTTGGTGGGTTTCATGAAAGATATAAGAAACGTTATGGCAATAGTCACTATGGTATGCTTCACTTACAAGATGTTCCTGGTTTTACTTATATCCTTATACACTCAGGCAATACAGACGAACATACATCAGGTTGTCTTATAGTTGGAGAAACACAACAAGACCTTGATGTAAGCGAAGATGGTTTTGTAGGTAGCAGTGGTAATGCATACGTCAAGCTATATAACAAGATAGCTAAACAATTACTTATAGGAAACCCTGTAACTATTGAGTATTCTAAAATTAACTTGACAGATAGTGTACAGAAATCTGACAATTCATCTGTACAGTTAGATGACGTACAAGAAAAATTACAAGAGATTAATGGAAATGTTTTGAAATTAAGTGCTAAAATAGATGGCAGAAATATTATATAATGGCTAAGAAAAAGAAAACATACAAGACTTCAGGCAAACCTAAAGTCGCTGCTATGAATGAATACATTTATAAAAACATTCGTGAAAGTGATTACAAAGTTAATAGACCTGGTAAGCCAAAAAAAATATATAAAGAACAAGTAGCTAAACGTACAAATTTAAAAGTTTATAAAGCGTCACCTGCAGAGTTAGCTAGGTCTAAATACAAAGGACCTAAATTTAGTAAACTTCCAGGTGCAAGTAAACCAATGCCTACTACAGTTGTAAAAGGTTTTAAAGTTGGAGACCCAAGGTATGTACCAAAAGCTCCTTATGCTCCATCTCCCGATTATGTAGCCCCAAGTCAACAACCAGTAACTAAACAAAGATTAAAAGGACCATTTAAACCAACTGGTAAAATGATAAAAGTTAAAGAAGGTAGAGGATATAAAACTGTACCTGAAACTCGTTATCAACCTAAACTAGACCCACTAAAAGGTTATGGTGGTAAGTCATCACCAATAAATCAAAAGTTTATTAAACAAGCAAGTAAACCTATGTCAGCTACTGCAAAGAAAGCATTACTTACTAGAGGTGCAAAGGTTGCAGTTAAAGGTGCATCACGTTTAATACCTGGAGTTGGTACAGCACTGCTCGTCAAAGATGTTTATGATGTAGCTAAATGGGCAAGTAAACAACCTAAAGTTAAAAAAACAAGTAAGATTTACGGAACTCAAGCAAACAAAATTTATAAGTACAATAGATAATGTTTGTTAAGTTTAAAAGAAAAAGAAACCAAGACGGCACGTTCAAGAAGAACGTTGGGTGGACACCTTGGAATGAAGCATGGGAGTATAAGATGAGTGCAGACCTTAAAGATATGTTAGAAAGAACCGCATGGACCTTTGTAGAAGCGTTTATTGGTGCTTTGACAGTAGCCCCTCTTGTTGGTGTAGAAGCTGAGACAGTTCAGTTAGCTGCGTTAGCAGGTGGTGGTGCAGCATTAGCTGTTGTGAAAACATATGCTAAGAAACAAATTACCAAAGGTGGCGTCAACCAAGTTAGTAAATAATGGCTCAAGAAAAACCTAAAATGCAGAACGAAGATAAAGCTAAGAAACGCATTATCAAAGAGTTACGTGTTGCTGATGAAATGCGTAAAGCTAGTAAACAATTATTAGCTTCGGGTACAGCACGTGAAAGTTCTTTAAGACAAGCTAAAAGATACGCACGTTTAAGTAATGAGTTAAGTATGAGAGCTGACGCTTATTTATCAGCGTTGAAACCTTTAAAGAAAAAGTATAGTTCTATTAGTAAAAGATACGGAGAATAATATGCCAGTCTATAAAACAGGTAAGAAAAAACGCTACATGCCTAAACGTAAAAAAGTAAAGAAGTAACTTATGCCAATCGTTTATCGTGGAGAACGTTTTGCAGGTTACAACAAGCCAAAGAGAACACCTAAACATAAGACTAAATCTCACGCAGTACTTGCGAAAAAAGGTGATACTGTAAAATTAATTAGATTTGGTCAACAAGGGGTTCGTGGTGCAGGTAAAAATCCTAAAAGTTAAAAGGATAAAGCACGTTAAAAGTCTTATTACGCACGTCATAATGCACAAGATAAAAGCCCCGATAAATTATCTGCACGTTATTGGTCACACAAGGTTAAGTGGTAATGGCTAAGAAACCTGCTAGAAAACCTATTAATGCTAGTACCAAAAAAACTTTACAGAACAAAGCAAAGAACTCAAAGTATACATACGGACAGCTTGCTCAAGTTTATAGGAGAGGGCAAGGAGCATATCTATCATCAGGTAGTAAGTCTGCTTCCATGGCAGCTTGGGCTATGGGGAGAGTTAACAGTTTTATTAGGGGTGGTCATTCTCAAGATAATGACATAAAAAAAGGTTCACGTGCCAAGAAGAAAAGTTAAATATGAGAAAGGCGTACCTGCCAAATATCTTAAGAATAAAAAAAATAGCAAGTCATCTGTTGCTAAAGAGATTAAAGCCACTGCTAAAGCGTATAAGCAGGGTCGTTATATAGATTTAAAAAAGGTTCAAAAGAGTAGAGCTACAAAAAAGAAGTAGGTTCTCGTTGCAAATATCCCATTAGTAGTTCTCTATACGCTACGCTAGTACCAACCCTTTGTCTTCCGTCATATATATCATGATGATGTTTACAAAGAATAGCTACATTATCTAGGTCAAACTTACGTTTCTTACTACCACCCATACCAATTCCTTTTATGTGTGCTAGCTCTAACCATTTATTATCCGTGCAGTATGCCCACTCACACGCGTAATTAGCCCTTTTAAGAGCTACTTCTCGCATTTCTGATAGATTGTCCGTCATGTTGTAAGAACCTCATATAGAGTGTATTTAACTGTTAGTTCTTCTTCGGGCATAATATCTTTATCAGTTACAAGAGCTTTGATTTCTCTATCTACATACTTGTATTTACAGTTAGGATATTCGCTATGGTTCAAGAAACCACCCAATGGTGTACGTACCCACCCATGTTTAAACTTATCATGAGCTACATGCGTTACACCTATAACTGTATCGTAAGGTATTATGTCTTGTGCAAAGATACCAAAACCCTCTATTGTACTTTCTGCTAAGTAAACAATAGAGGGTAGGGGTCTATATTCTTCTTTCATAAACGTTATATAAGGTTTGTTTCTTTAAACCAAGGATTAGTTGATGTACTACTAACAATGTGAGTTATGTATTCATTCATAAACATAAGCAAACCTTCAAGGTCATCAAATGTTATCTCATTTATTTTGTCATACTTAACTTCTATATCAGCGTCTTTCCACATCTTTGATGTTTCTTCTAACTTAGATATGTCAGTAGTAAAGCAACTGTATTTTTGTCCGTCTTCAAAATAAACTAATTCGTATATTTTCATGACGTTTCCTTATTTACTAGCTCTACTTTATGTAAAGTAGATTTATTTACATTTTGCATATACTTTTGTTGCAGTATGTCAAGAGCTTTTGTCATGTCATCTGCTTTGATTGTTTTGCGAAATACAATTTCAAATGTGTAATCGTTCATTAGTATTCTCCTATATTGTGTGGGTTTATCTCGTCATACCATATTGTTTTGTTACAAGTTTCACACCACAGTTTTTCATCACTTGCACCATTATGGTCATAAAATGTAACTAACGTTTCAAGATTGTGACTATGAGTTTTTGGCATAAGTCACCCCCAAGATAAACGCAGTTAACGTAAGCATTAGTATTAACGCTATGTCATTCATATACATTCTCCTATTTCTTCTATTGGTACTAAGACACCTTTACTTGCGTTGTCATCACCACCAATAGTTTTGTTCTTCCAATGTTTTCGGGCTAATGCTTTCATACGTTCAATGGGTACAATGTAAACCATAACTATTGTTTCATCTTCACGTATCAACATCAATGCCCAAAACTCTGCTTCTGTTACAGCTATGCCACTAGGTTTACCACGGCATTCATATTCTACAAAATGATTGCCTGTAGTTTCCCATATGTGACGTTCTGATTTTACTTCTATACGTTTACCTTCAAAAAACTCTTTGAGGGTTTCTTCCATTTGCAAACCTTTGGCAAGGTCAATGTCAAATTTATTTGTATAGTTATTCTTCTTCTGCATTGTCACGTGCTTCAATCGTTGCGTCAAAGGATATAACAAACTCGTCAAGAAGTTTATTTACTTTGTCAACATCAGGTGGTTGTACTTGTAAAGTTTTAATGTACTTAAAACCACCACACGCATTAGCTAAATTAATAGCCCATTCTTGCAGTTTTTTTGGGTCTGAGAAAATACTCATTCCAACACCTTTCACTTGCTGACCAATGGTGCCACCCGTCATTGTAAACTAACCAACTAGCTACTTTGGTTGACACGTATGGGTCATATCTATTACTTGTTATCTTAAGCTTAGGTGTAAGCCAAGCCCAAGTATTGTCATTGAATTGCCACAAACCTACATCTTTTGTACCATTTGTGTTTACTCCTACTGCAGTTTCTTTACCCGAACTTTCGCAATATATTATCAACATAGCTTTCAATATATCTTCTACTTCAAAGTGTTTTTCTACAGTGGGATACCATTCAATAACGTGTTCTACTTTTTCTTGCGTATCAGAACATAGAATATAATTATCTAAATCTACAGGTGTAAGTGGAGTAGTTACTGCACATGCAATAATTAGTTCTATCATTCTTCTTCTTGGTTTTCGGGTTTCTTGTATTTTCTACCTTGAACATGTAATGAGTATGCAACACAGAACTCATCTAAGTCCTTGATATTAAAACACACAAGCCCCTCGCTTGTTCCGTCAGGTTTTGCAACAAATACAAATGGTCTATCATCATGGGGTAAGTTACTATCATTCTGTTCTTTAGCTTTCAAGTATCTATTCCATAGAGTTTGTACTTGTTTACCTGCTTTGACTTCAACACGAATAAAAGCTTCATTCCAACCTTCTTCATGTACACGCAGGTGGTGTAACTTTGGCTCTGGCATTTGTAACTGTCTTAATGCTTCTAGTTGCTTACGTCTGCCTTTGCGTTTGTTACGTGACCCCTGCCTTTTGTAGTCAATCTTCTTAGGTTCCAAATCCCCATTCCTTTGGTAGGTCACTAGAATTTAGCCACCAAGATTTACGCCATTTGCCTGTATGTGCTGAACATTCATCAGGTGAACGCCCTGAACATACAAAGTCAGGACTTTTATCAGTTTTCTTATCGTGTCTGTTGTCATAAACCATACCTTTACAGAACGGACATGTTAAATCTGTTCTCGGTTGTTGGTTATTCTCTATTATTTCCACGACACCTCCTAATAATTTGTCTGCTCTATCAATAACGTCATCATCATCACTCACAGAAGCTGCTGTGCTTGATAATCCTAACTCTATTTTAGCTAGGTATTGGTCAATTTGTTCGTTAGACCACATGGATTTGTTACCGAACTTCTTTACCTTTGCATAGTTTTCTGCTAGGTCAAGAGCAAAACTCACAACCTTTTCGTCAACCCCCTCAAACATCTTATCAACAGTGTGATTGATAAATTGTTCTTTATCATCAGCAGGTTGAGAGGTATTGCTAAAAGGTGCTTCGTCCTCGCCTATGTCTTCCATAGGTCTTGGTTCTACAGGAGCAGTCTTGTTTTCTTTTCTACGCATATCTACTTTAGTAACCACTATATTGTCTGTATCGGGGTCACTTGTAGAGGCTAGTGCAGTATGTTCTTCTTCTGATACATCAGAACCCGACCATAGTTCTACACCTAAACCGAAACGCATGCATGCTCTTTTGAATGCGTCACTCTCTGCGTCTTTAAGATTGGTGCCGTCATTGTGCTTTGGGCTATCTAACTTGAACGTATCAATATCTCCAAAGCCGTCATAACTGCCCATGTCTTCAATAGTTATAGTGCCTTTAGCACCAACTATTCTTTTCTCACCTTTATGTAAACCATATACAGGTTCACATGACCATGAGTATTTCACACCACTATCACGTAGTCTTTCTACATAATTAGCGTGTGGTACATAATCCCCGAACTTTCCTGCAGGAGCTTTTTTAACTAGCTTCTTGGGAAAAGGGGATAGCAAATTAACAGGCTTGTTCGCCATAATTTTTCCTTCCTTTATTCAATTACTTTTATCTGTTCTCTCTATTAGAGAACAGTAAAAGAAATTGCTCTACTCTTTGTCTAAGCGTAAAACACCACGTTGTAATTTCTCAAAATGGATTTCTCCATTTTCAGACTTGAATATCAACATTGGCTTATCGCCTGAGTATTCAATACCAATCAATTGGTGTTCGCTTTTGACATTTATGTTTGCCATATACTATCCATTATAGTTATACATCACCTAGTTTTACAAGGTATTCAGCAGTTACCCCGTGCTTTGGCTTACAAAATAATAAGTATTGACACGGAACTCCCATACTTGCTAACTGTTCTAGTGCGTATGTGTTATAACTTTCTGTACTTCCATTTATCCATAGTCGTACGTCATTAATGTATTGAGTGTTTGGTGTATGAAAATGACCTGCAATAGCATAATTAAAGTCGGGCATAAGTCCTTGACTAGCTAATGTTTTCCAACCCATTATCTTTTTACCAAAGCCATACCATGGAAAGCCACCAAAACCACGTACATTATCACCATGCCACAAGAAAAACCTACACTTTTCGCCTAAGTCTGCAATATCAAACCAATGATTATCGCCTGTACTGTCGGGTATTGTGAACTTAATACGTTCGTCTTTCTCGTATATCATGTCCATAATCTTGCCTAACATTCTGTCGGCATTACTATCGGGGTGATAGTTTTTACGTGACCTACCACCTAAATGTCCATGATTACCTATGACCCAATGAACTTCTACCTCGTTAAAGTTTGCTAACAAGATGTCAAAGAATTGTGTCAATATTCTTGGTGCGTCAACTGTTACTTGATTGTACAGTGAAGCGTCAATTAGATGTTCTTGCCCAGGGAATATAAGCTCTCCCTCAACAATATCACCTACGGCAAACACTGCACATTTCGTAATGTTGGTTGCTTGTCTTTGTATGTTAGTTAACTCAACTATCTTATTTGCGTATCGTACGACACGTTTTTCAGCTACCTCCGTATTGTATGTTGGTGTAACTTTTGCTAGTTGAATATCACTCAATACTGCACAGGCAATTTCTTCACCTTTACTTTTCTTCGTAGTAAGTTTAGGTTTAGGAACTTTACCTGCACGATATGTCGTAATACTTGTTTTGACTGCGTCATACACAGCGTCAACAAGTGCTTGTGTTTTATTTTTAGATTTCTCTAGTTGTTTTAATAGCTTTATGTTAGCTTGCTCAAGCTCAAGTATTTTCTCACTCTCTGCTTCTGCAAGTAATTTAGCTAAGTTTTTATTCACCATTTGGAATACCTCGTAAATATCTACGTAAAGCACTATCGCTAATCTTGATACCAAACTCACGTTCTAGTATTTTGACTATACGATATGGCTTAACGTCATTACCATTTTGTACTCGCTCAACTATAGCTTTCCAAAATGGCATAGCTTCGTCAGTAATTTTACGTTCAACGTAGTTACCAACTTCACCATGCTCGGCTTCCTCTAGTAATTTATCTATATCTACCATAAAATAAGTCTAACACAACTGTAAGACAAATATGGGTAAATATAGATGAACGTAAATAAGGTGTTCATGAAGGGAACAAATCTTGCAAGTTTGTATTTCTTGAAGTACTTACAAAGAAAAACAACCCGTCCGTAGCTCTCTTACGGCTCTATTCCTTACTTACTTGTTATGTACTACATGCGAAAGGAAACACGTATCGGTTGCCCGATAACATAACCATTCTTATTTTAGTACATTTAATTGTTTTGCGAATAGCTTTACCTCATCAATGTTTGCAAGTCTTGTAATATTATATTTTCTTACAATATCAAGGCATTCATCTAATGCTTGACGAGATGTTTCATTTGTAGGTACAACGTACATATCTGAAACCCATAGTCGTTTAGGTTCTTGTCTACCTAGCCACTCAAGTGCAGGTTTGTCAATGACATTACCCATACCTGAATGTTTATTAAGGTATTCATCATCTACCCTACGACCATTTCTTGCAATAATACGTAAATTACCATGACGACCACGACCATTGTACATAGCAATAGTCACTGCAGGTACTTCACTCATTACTTCAAGTATGTCATCACCATCAAAATTCATTGACCCCGAAGCGTCTATGAGAACAGTACCACCATAAACTTTAGTCTTTTTGGAAAAGACTTTTTTGTCTACACAATAACGTTGTAAGTTATTGGGTGTTTGTCCGTATTCTTTTGGTGTTTTTACATATCCTTGACGTAGCTTGTTAGATAGATTTATTGTACATGGTGGTGTATGTATTTCCATTTCACCCCATACAGGTTTGTTCTTGGAATTACTCCAATTAACACGTACTTCTAACTCATCTTTCTTGTTACGTCTATGCAATTCTTTCATGTCTGTAGGTTGAATAAGACCTGCTTCGTTGTATGCTTCCTCTTGAGAAAGCTCAAGCTCCTCATCTTCAAGTAGTTCCTCAAGTTGCTTTTGTGCTTCTGCGTCAAGCATGACCTCATCTTCTTCGGGTCTTTGATTGAACATGTTGAGTATGTCAGATAGTTCTTCTGCATAATTCTTTACACGTTGGAATGATATATTCCTAGCAAGTTTTCTTGATTTAGTACTCGTAGTCACCATACGTTCATGAAAGTATTTAGTAGTTTCAATCACATACTCAAGGTCTTTTATCCTACCCATTGTAAGAGTGTTGCTATCTATGTAGTCATACATAGCTTCAAGAGTTGCCTCTAGCTCATGACTAACGAAATGATACTCATAATTAGCTTGGTATTTTCTACCATTTGAATTAGGGTGCCAATACGCTCTTTCATACCAATAATGTCTTGGGTGATTACGATAGAATGCACCTGCAAGACACCATTTGAGTATCTCTGCAATACTACCTTTCTCAACAAGTTGCCTTGTAAACATCTTCACATCTTCAAGACATTTATGTGGCTCGTCCATTGGTATCTTATGCAATGTAAGTAATGTGTTGATACGTATTTCTTCAAGCAGATGTACTGCTTCTTCCACAACGTTTTTCTTCAACTTACCCATAGACTTTGGTGACCATTTAACGTGACCAAGCTCGTGTCTACGAACCATACGACCATGTTGTAACCCACAACGTGGGCAGTCATCATCTAAAGGAACATACATCTTACGATTAGTCATGTCTGTACGAGGGCGTTCAGTGTCCTCAAAGACTTCCCAATCGTGTTCACCCGTTACAATTTCGGGAAAGGGTCTATGTTTCATTATTCTTCCTCTGCAATCTCGCCATGATATAAGCTAACTTGTGCGTCATCACCGAACTCAAGACCCTCAAATACAACTGTGACTTCAACACCTGTGTCAAGTCCAATCTTTTGTGGTTTTTGTCCAATCTCAAAGTCAGCATTACAAAATGCCTCTGTTACTTCTGCTCTTGTAAGTATGCGTGGTGACGATATAGACCAATGTCTTTCGTCCATTGACGCTTCACCTACATGATATAGGTACGACATTATCCCTCTACTTTCGCAAGTTTGATAGCGTCAAGTAACTCCTCACTTCTATCACCGAATACGAGTTGTCCTGCAACGTCCATATCCACACCTTGCTCATCTGTAAGTCTGAAAAATTCTTCCCATTTACGAACAGAGATACGTTCATACTCCTCATTGTTTGTAGCAGTATCATTAATGACTTCACGCCACTCCTCTGGAAACTTCTCAAGTGCTTTTGGATTGATACTATCCATGTATATAGCTACAGGAAATCTATCCTTGACTGCTTGAGGCAAGCTCTCGGGGTCAGCATTACTTGTTGCAACTACTTGAAAGCCCTCTGCAGGGTGTACAGTTTCTTTCTCTCGGTTGTTGAGAGTGATACCTGCAATGGATTTGTCATCAAGTATTGAATGCAAGAATGTCATAGCGTCAGGTGAAGCGTGGTCAATCTCATTGATGATTAACCTACCACCATTACGCCATGCTTGAATTGCTATGCCGTCATGCCATTCAAACTGCTGATTATCACCTATCTGATAAAAGCCCATTAAGTCTGCACTTGAACTTTCTTCAGTCATGGTGATTTGGAATACGTTAGGTTCCCCATTGATGTTCAATGGTGTATTCTCTTTCACAGCAGTGTGTGTCTTACCCGTACCTGGAGGTCCGTATAAGAGTACTCTGTTTGAATTACCGATTACGAGTTGGGCTAAATCCCAACATGTTTGTTTTTTACTCATATTTGTATTTATCCTTTCGGTACGAACCTGCAAAACAAGTCCACACCTGTATTTTCATTTCTTCTTTGTTTACACTCAAAAGACCCTTTATCTTTCAAGTGAGATATGTTCCGTTGTGTCATGCTTTGTATATTCTGCACAACACCACTAGACCATGTATCTTGTGTAGCAATTACGTACCACGTGTTTGGGTTATTTAACAACACTTTAACTTTGTCTTGTGACAAAATCTTAGGTTGTCGCCCACCACGTTGCGTAGTGCTTGGTGGTTCTTTACGAACCATGCCGTCAGGTAACATGTGTATCACCTATCCTTTCTTATAGACAGCTCGTAGCACACAGAAAGTTACGAAAGGAGAACATATCATGTTCAATATTCCATGTGCTACAAGCTACCTACAGACTTTGCTTTTCATCAACACTTTCGTGTATCTTCTCGTCCTACATAGATAGCTTAGTGCCTACCATGTGTGGTATTTATACGTACTAACAGGGAAATTAGATACACACAATAGACACTAAGCTATGCACACACCCCCTTGTATCACAGTACAAGGTTATGGAGAGTGTATGCAATAGCTTTTACCTGTTGGGTTTGATGCGTTGCCGATAAATCTTTTCATTGATAACAACATTGTCGTTATCAGCGAACACTCGTTGCGTTGGTTTATTCGTATCCCCATACGTAATTGTTGTTTTACCAAACGCACGGCTAACAGCTATCACGGGAACGCTTTTATGCCCAATGGTAATAAGTTCATCTTTTTTATCAACGTCTTTCGCATATCGTGAAACGCCTTGTTTGCAACTCACAACAGCTCCTTTCTATATAATTTAATCCCCTTAATAAATTAAGGGGTTAAATTATATGTTTTTCACACACGATTTGATGTATAATTTTTCCATTTTCACGTAAACCTAAATCAGCAAAATTTATCTCTTGAACAGGTTCTTTGCATGTTTCAAGATTATCGTAAACGTAAGAACAAACCATTATTCTTTATCCCTGAAGAAGTCACGCATGAAATCTTCGCTTAGTCTTGCTCGTTTATCTTCTTCTGCACGATTGTTCTTTATCTCATTGAACATGTACATAATGGTAAATACAGTCATACCCACCAATACACCGAACATAAAGGTTATAAATAACCCCTGTATACTAAACATTTACATCACTCCAATCAAACTCACTTTTGTGTGCCGTCATAGTTTCTACGTTTATAAGATATAACCCGTAATCGTCAGCAATTATAGGCATATCATTCGCCTTCGGTAACTCGCTCGTGTAGTTACTTGCGTCATTGAAGTTAAACACTTGATACTCAATATCTCTATTATCAAGTAAACGTGTGAATACAGGAAATGCTCTTTCCACTTCCAAACGCATAGCAGGATACATGTTTGTATCACTATCGTCATTATGGTACTTATCTATAAAAGTCTGCACCACATTATTAATTTCACTACCACCCCAGTGAGTATAAATCACAGGGCTATATTCAGTTCCCTCTTTTGTTTCGTTGTAGAGGACAACGTTTGCTCTTGCTCCCACAAGGTCTCCTTTTTTCAGGTGTATGTGGTGCATCAGATGACACACCACTGTACACTAATCTATATACAAACGGCTCTTGTATTCATCAAGGTCGTATGTACGTTTCTTATTTTTATGTATTCGTTTTACTTCCTCAAACAAATCACTTCGATAATTAAATATCTCTTTAGGAAACGTAAAGTCGTATCCTGCGTGATAGCGTGGGGAATTTTTGTCGTGTAATGTCATAAGTTCCTTTTCGTACTTAACTTTTTTACTGTTCGGTAGTTACATGAAAAGCACATCACCATTACGTGTACAGTACTTTTGACATTGCTATGTATGCCTACACGTGCATAATTGTTTTGTCTACAATTATCGCATAACATGTCACTATCGTTTCCACTTACACGGACACTCATAAAATCCTATTGCTTTCAAGTGGGGGTAAACCATACTCTGCTCTATTAAAGTTTATATAAAACATTTCTTCATCTGACCATGTTGTTCTCATAAAATCTCCAATCTAATTAATTAATCCCCTTAATAAATTAAGGGGTTAATTAATTACACTCCAACCTCATCTACGTAAAGCCAAAGTTTGAAAGCAATTCTGCTCACAAATTTACTTTTACTTTGATAAAGTAATGCGAGTATTAAGTTTCTAATTCGCCAATAAGACAATATTTTTCTCATTATCTTTCCTTTTCTTTAGAACGGATATTTACAGTATAATATACAGTTAATGTATATCCTACACCCACCATCTCAGGTGGGTGCGAGATAAACACTAGCTTGTAGCTTTAGCTAACTCTTTTTTCTTTGCCCATGCTTTTTTACCACGTTCTGAACGGATTTTGGTTAATCCCTCAGGTGTGATGTGCTTGAGTGTCACATCTGCACCTAAGACTTTAACCATATCTTGTGCGTCTGCGTAGTTTTTAGTCACTGGGCTAACAGTGTTGTCATATGCCTCTTTGATAAACTCATTGAGTTTATCATCATCAAGGTCACGTATATTAGTTGTGTCACCTGTTGCAATAACATATTCTTTGCTTACGTTATCCTTAACTATGAAATAGTTAGGGATAGGTGCGTTCTTGTCATTACGGACGTTGAACACAGTTACATTGGCTTTCGCCACTAATTTACTCATATTTTTTTCTCATTTCTTGTATGTGTGTACACTTGGACACACCCCACATACATATAGGCATGTCCACCTGCACACGCAGGTACACGTAGCTGACACGTGTTTTAGCTCCACCTCAACGGCTCATGCTTTGTTTTTTCATCAGCAATAGGTATTTAATCCCCATACTCTGTATGGGGTTAAATATCCTAACATCTCATTCAAGCCATTTCCAACTCGTGCGAACACTCGTACGAACAAGCGTACATGCTCGGAAGTGGCTCTGTATCCCACTCAAACCAACCCTCGTCAATCTTTTGATTGACGGAGTAATCTATGAACTTGAAACAAGCTGAACAATGCTTGTTCACGGGAATATCCCAAGGGTCTTGATAGGTCATTTTTTTCTCCAATCTCTAGGGGTTTTATACCCCCTACTAAAGTAGGGGTTAAAACCTCCTAAAACGGCTCGTGTTGGTCGCATTCCTCACACACATAACCCATGTCTGTGTACCCACGAGGAACTACGTTCCTAGTCCAACTTGCACAAATTCGGCATTGGCTCATGGGTATGTCCACACGGGATACACGCCCATTCACACGAACCCAACCAATGAAATCTCTGATTTCATCGTCCGTAAGCTCACGAACGAACTTTGCCCCGAAGTAGAACCCGTCTTTGAGGAATTCTCTCACGCACTCGATTTCGCTAGATTTATCTAGCGTATTGCGTGGGTGATACCCCTGATGTACGTCTGTACACCTAAGTACTTGCTCTTGCAAGTCTATGCGTTGTTGTAATTTCTGCATTTTTTTCTCAGCTTTCTCACACGGATTAATGTATTTAATCCCCTTACTCCGTAAGGGGTTAAATACTATTACCTCTCGGCAATACCCACTACATCTAGTGGTCTCATTGGGAAACACAATATCTTGTGTACTTCATTGTACTCTATTCTATAAGAATAGTCTAAGAGTTTCATTCGGTAGCAAAGAACTTCATACTACTACATATAGTGGTGTTTAACTTGCATACCCCTGCATATAGGTGCATACATCTGTGTACACAAGCACATGACATATGTGCCTATGCATTATGTGTACGGGCTACCTGCATATATGCGTGTGCATAATGCGTATGACCCACAGGTGTTAATGTGCGTACCCCCACCTGTATATATGTAAGTACTAAAAAATATTCTAGTAAAACATTGTAAAGGTAAGTCAGATAAGGTTTTTTGTACTCCTTTTGAGCGTAGCGGGCTATAGGGGGAGTGAGGTTTGATTGGAAAATTTCATAAGTCCTTGAGTACTCAGTTTGTGTTACTGCTGTATAGTTTGACCTATCCTGAGCTTTCGGCACCCCGATTGCCACTTCACTTGTAACAAATTACTTATTCCCAATGTTTGTAATTTAAAGTATGTTACCATATAATTATCATTACACAAATCTTTACAAAAAAGATAGGAATATATGTCTAAGAAAGTATGTCACGCTACTAACTGTAGAAAAAGGTTAACAGCAAACAAATCCAAGTATTGTTCTACTCAATGTCAGCGTAGGCAGTATATGAAAGAGTACAGACATAACAAAAAACAAGACAAACCTATAAATAGTAAATACTCTGCATTGACCCCAATGAAAGGCAAGTATTACCAAGAGTATGTAGACCGTGGTTTAGCTGACAAAGTTATGAATAGTGAGCTAACTGCTACTAAGGCAGCAGAAGTTATTGGTTGTCCGATTGCAACTATTTCTAAAATGAACGCTGCTTATCAGATAGACCTACAAAATAAACTAGATGCTGAAGATTGGGAAGTGTCTAAGGAAGCCGAAAAATCATTAAAAAATTTTTCCGCCTTTCGGCAGAACTACTTTGCGACTGAAACTGGTGAGAAGTACGAGACAGCAAAATTTCATGAAAACTGGATAAACAACATAATTAATTCTATAGATAACGGAGAAGAATTACTGATACTGTCGCCCCCTAGACACGGAAAGACAGAACTATTAATACATTTTGCAGTATATCAAATATGTAAAAACCCTAATGTAAGAATTATGTGGGTAGGTGGTAACGAGGATATTGCAAAGAATGCTGTGTCTTCTGTACTAGACCAACTTGAAAGTAACGATAGATTAAAAGAAGATTTCTGTGAACCAGGCAAAAGTTTTAAACCTGATAATAGGTCAGGTAAAATGTGGGCATCTAATCAATTTACTGTAGGTACTAGGACAGTTCCTGGTATTAAGTCACCAACTATGGTTGCTGTAGGTAAAGGTGGTAAGATTTTATCAAGAGACTGTGACATAATTATTGCAGACGACATTGAAGACCATCAAACTACTATGCAACCTGGTGCTAGAGAAAACACAAGACAATGGTGGACTACAACATTATCAAGTCGTAAAGAGGAACATACTGCTGTAGTAGTAATTGGTTCAAGACAGCACCCTGATGACTTATATCATCATTTATTAAACAACGACAACTACACATCTATTGTAGAAACTGCACACGATTTAGAATGTGACTTACCTGAAGTATCACACGAAGAACATAATGACTGTATGTTGTGGTCTAGTAAACGTTCACACAAATGGTTGATGTCAAGAATGAAAGCTGCAGAAACAACAGGTGGTAAACAAATATTTGAAATGGTTTATTTTAACCAAGCATATGTACAAGGCACACAAATATTTAGTCCTGATGCTATTGATAGTTGTAAACGTACAGATTTAGTAATAGGAACTATTCCAAAACAATTACAACTTGTTGCAGGACTTGACCCGTCAGCTAGTGGTTATCAAGCTGCAGTATTATGGGGTATAGATACGTGGAACTCAGAACTTTATTGTATAGATATAGATAATCAACAAGGTGGTGGTGTTAGAGCTGCTGCACAAATAATAAGTGACTGGTGGCACAAATATGATTTATCACATTGGATAATAGAAGAAAACGGATTTCAAACAGCAATTAGACAAGACAATAATATAAAAGAATTTGTATTACGTACAGGTATTTTATTACAAGGACATCTTACAGGCAAAAACAAGCACGACCCACTATATGGTGTAGGTGCAATGGCAGAATTGTTTGAGGCAAATAAAATTCATTTACCTTATGGCAATTCAGAAAGTCAAGCTAAAATAGATAGTTATAAAAGACAATTAGTGTACTTTGATGGTAAGCCAGTTTCTAGCAGAAACAAGCATAAAACTGACATTGTAATGGCAAGTTGGTTTCCTATGAAAGTATTTAGACGTGTACAGAAAGAACATTTAGCAGAGGTAGGAATGGAATACAATCCAAGTTTTAGTGGTTATAATATAACAGAGATGAATGACGCACCATGGCAATAGATTTAAATAGGAAGTCAGCACAAGAAGTTATAGACGCAGCACAAGAATTAGTTGCAGGAACTCCTAGTGATAGTAGACAATTAAATAAATACAGAATTAAAGCAATACTTAATGGTGGTGCAGATGGTATACGTGCATTACTAGGTAATCAAATGGATACTGCAGATGCAGATTTATTACCTGCTCCAAACCTTTTACAATCAGGTATTGATAGACTTGCACAAAAAATATCAGGTGTACCACAAGTACGTGTTGATGTTTTAAATAATAACGAAAGTGATAGAGCAAGACTTAGAGCAGAAAAACTAGAACGTATTGTTTCATCATATGACGAGAAACAAAGATTAAATTTACAATTAGCACAAGCTGCTAGATGGCTACCAGGTTATGGTTATTGTGCATGGGTTATTAATAGCAAAATGGATAAAAATGGTTTTGTATATCCACAAGCAGAACTTAGAGACCCATATGATACATTTCCAGGTAACTTTGGTCCTGACCAAAAACCACAAGAGTTAGCAATACTTAGAAGTGTACCTAGATGGAAACTTGCACAAATATATCCTGAGTATAAAAATATAATTCTTAAACCAAACGAAAAGAAAAAAACAGGTGCTACACCTAATTCAAGTACATCACTTATTGGTTATGACAGAGGTAATGTACAAAAAGCAGACTGGGAAGATAACACTGGTCAAGGTGTAGATATTATTGAGTACTACGATATTACAGGTACATACATTGTATATCCTGAAACTAGACAACTGTTTGACTACATACCTAATCCACTAAGTACAGTGCCTTTTGTATTTATGAAACGATTTAGTTTTGATGAATTAAAAGGTCAGTATGACCACACAATAGGTCTTATGGCAATGATGGCAAAGATAAATATTATGTCAGCTATTGCTATGGAAGACGCTGTATTTACAGAAACAAATATTTCAGGTGAGCTAGAAAGCGGACAATATCGTAAAGGTAGATTTGCTGTTAACTATTTAGCTCCAGGTACACAAGTTTCTAAACCTGCGAATAACATACCATATCAGCTATTTCAACAAGTAGACAGGTTAGAAAGACAGTTACGGCTTGTAGGAGGTTACCCAGTAACCGATGATGCCCAATCACCTGCAAGCGTAGCTACTGGTGCAGGATTAGCAGAATTAAATAGTTCTATGTCACTTATGATTAATGAGTACAGAGAAATAATTAAAGTCGGTGTATCTGAAATGGATAACAAACGACTTGAGTTAGATGAAATTATTACATTAGAAACTGGTGCAGAAAGTAAACCTATGGCAGGTTATTTTAATGGAACATCTTTTTCTGAAAACTATAAACCACTTACTGATATTGGTGGCGACCATAAGACAAGACGTATATATGGTGTTATGGCAGGTTTTGATGAGCCACAAAAAATTGTTACAGGTTTACAGTTACTACAAGCAGGCGTTATAGATGTAGAAACTTTGCAAGATAACATTGATGGATTAGAAAATATTGCAAAAGTACAAGAACGTATACGTAAGAACAAAGCAGAAACTGTATTGTTTGATAGTGTACTATCTAGGTCAGCACAAGGTGATGCTGCTGCAACTATGGCAGTTATAGCTATATATGAAAATCCAAACGCTATGACAGAAATACTTAAACAGTTTTATACACCTGAAGAACCTCAGCTATCCCCTGAGCAAATGGCAATGATTGAACAACAACAAATGGCTCAAGCTATGCCACAACAAACACCTAGTATTCAAGAAGCATTTGGACTTGTATAATGACAGAGGATTTTATAGAAAACGAGTTTTGGAGTTTAATTAACGAAGAATATGGTGATACACAAATAATAAATATGGAACAAGCATATGAAATTATTAGTCCGTATCCAGGTATTTTTATAGTTGTAATGGAGGATTATGGCAAAGAAACGTAGTAGAGGTGGATATAGGCAACCAAGTAATCCTGCTCCTGTAAGTGGACCAGGTGCTTTATCTGCAAGAACAGATGGTGGGGCAGGTAGTAGTACACAACCTATAAGAAGAATACCTGGTATGCCTTATGGTGAACAACAAGCATTAACACAACAGCAACAATCTGCACCTTTACCTGCACAACAACAAGTATCTATACCAAATGTATTTGCACCAACAGAACGACCTGCAGAACCTATAACAGAGGGAGCTATGTTAGGTGCAGGAAGTCCACCTATGCAAGCTATTGATGAAGATGAGAACATGTTATTAGCTGCAATGTATCAAATAATGCCAAGTTCAATAATATCGGAGTTGATTAATCAAGGAAGTAACTAATGTATTTTCCTGACCCAGTCTACGAAGAATATTTATTAAAACAGAACGAAGCTAGAAATACTAAATGGCAAAATCTTAAAAAAAATGTAACTGTAGATGTTGCTAAAAATTTAATTGCTATAAGTAATAAATTTCCAAATTTACCTAAAGGTTTACTTACTCCTATGGCTATGTTAGGTGTTAATCCTGAAAGTCCTGCAATAGAAAATATTGCAGATAAGTATGCAGTTAAACAAGCAGAAGCAGGTAAGACTGCATGGGAACTTGCATCTACTGATGCTAATGGAGAATATTTATATCCTGAACATCAAGATATGACTGTTAACTTATTAAAGGCAGTTAAAGGTGATGCTGAAATAGGTATATGGGCTTTACTTGCTGTAGAAAGTTTTGGAGAAAAAATACGTATGTTAAATAGACAACGTAAGTACGTTGCAGATTTAATGTATTACGATAAATGGTTACAAGAAGGATATTCACCTGAAGAAGCACAATCTAATTTACAAATGTATGTATCTAATACAACAGTACCTGACATTGGTAAAGATAAAAATATGTGGGGTGAATTACGTTCTTATATAAATATGTGGAGCGAAGCAAATGATATGGCAGGTCAAACTGCATTTGCTGCTGCTTTTAGAGAAGCTATATCAGGTAATCCTGTTAACTACCAAAGAGAAGGTAGAAAATTTTTATTTGAAAGTATATTAGCAGAAGATGATGCACGTTATCACAGACTTGTTGATATGGGATATTCTGAAAAAGAAGCAAGAAAAATATTTTATGACAATATAGGTACACCTATAAAAGCAAACGAAGCATTAGGAATACAAGAGTACACATCTTTAAATGACCCAAATAAAATTATGTTTTATGAAGGTAGAAGTTCTAACTATGCAGGACCTGGTAGCAATATTAATGATTGGTTTAGTGTATCTAATTGGTGGAGAAATAAACGAGGATTAGATACAGGAGTATTACAACCATATAGTCCTGGTAGAGCAATTACTTATAATGTTATACCTTCAGGTACAACTGCTGCAAATGTAATGTCAGGAATTATTGATGCAGGTGCAATGTTAGGTGCAGACTTACCATTAGCTAAAGGTATAGGTGTATTAGGTAAATTAGGTAAAGCTGCAACTTCTGTAGATAAATTACTTGATACAAGAAATGCAACAAAAGTAGATAACTATCTAAATATGTTTAACAAAAACATAGATGCATTAGGAGATAGTGTTGACCCATTTGTAGATAAACCTGTAAAAATATCAGGACGTAATGGTCAATTAATTAGAACATTGTCACCTGAAGACAAAGCAGATTTTAGAGCAGGACGTAAACTTTATAAACAAGCAGGTGTAATTAGTGGTACACGTAAATCATTATTTAAAAATACTTCAAGAGACTTAATGAATAGTCCTTATGGTAGAAATGTAACACGTGCATTAACAGAAGAAGAAAATGTAGCAAAGATTATGACTACACCAGGATTAGACCAACTTGATTATAAAGTTGCAAAACAAATTGCAGACAGCAAAAGTTATTTAGAAGTTAGAGATATATTAGACAATTTATTTGATACAGGTGTAATTACACAAATGCCTGGTAAACAATCAGGACTTACTAATGCTGTATTAAGACAATCTGCACTTACAGGTCAAGAATTATCACAAAGTCAAAACATTGTGAAAAGAACTGCAGGTAGAGCATTATCTGCTATAGGTAAAGAAGACGCTGCATTTAGAAGTATTGGTGGTTATTTAGGTAGTGGTGTTAAAAGTGCAATAAACGTACTTAGAAAAGAACCTGTAGCAACAGACAGTTTTGCAGAACTTATGGGCTTTAGTGCTACATTACGTTCAGGATTAAAACCATATTGGAATAAAACATTAAGTGTTACACCTGAAGTAGGTTTATCTTTTACAAACAGACACAATGCAGTTAAAAATTTAATATCTCATATGCAAGCTACAGGTTATAAGTTTGATGAAATGAAACCAATAGTAGATGAACTTATAGATATTGAAGATGGTAATTTTGAAGAAATACAAAGATTTGCATATCAACAAATATTAAGAGATGAAGCAAGAGCTAAAGCTAGTGGTAAAAGACTACCTTCAACTATGATTGCTAAAAAAATATTTGAAACAAATGCAGATATTAGAAAATATTTTGTAGATAGCTTAACTGGTGAAAACATGCCATTTGTTGGTGATGTTGTAGAAACAATAATTGAACGTGGACCTAATGGAGAAAAAGTAGAAATGCTTGTACCTTCATTGCATTTATTAGCAGAAGGGTCTGAATTATATGCACCACTTATGGATTACAGATTAATTAACAGAGCTATGGGCAAAGTATTTACTACATATGGTGATGAGTTTGAAAGTGGATTGCGTGCAAGTTTAAAACATACTGGTAGAAGTGCTATTCAATTATTAAAGGGTGATACAAATTATAAAGGTTTAATTGCTAGTCCTGGACTTACAGATGATGCATACACATTAACACTTGATTATATGACACGTAATTTATTTAAACCATTAGTACTTTTAAGAGGTGCTTGGTTTGTTAGAGTTTTTTTAGAAGAAAGTTTAAGAATGGCAGCAGCAGGTATAGACAGTATGTTTACTCACCCTGCAGATTATATGATATGGGCTAGGTCACATGGTCATGGTGTAAAAATAAAAGGTAAAGATATTATTTCTGCAGGTGGTGTAGATAGTGCAAAATTAAGAGAAAGTCTTGAATTTGCAGAAATTACTAACAGTAACTGGACTGCAGGAGCATTAAGAGGTAGACCTACTAAAGCAGGCAAGATGGGTAGAGATTATGTTGCTCTTAGAAAAGGTGAAGATAATTATATAAAAGGTGTTGCATTTGAACTTATGCAATTACGTAATGACCCTATAGCTAGATATTTAGCTGAAAATGGTTTTAATGACGCATCAAAAGCATGGTTTAGAAGTAAAGCTGCATTACCACTAAGACAAGATTTAGCACGTTTAGGTGGTAAAAAAATGCAAGGATTACTTACTAACACAAATGATATGGACGCATACTTAGCATCTGTAGAAGCAAGAATAAGAATGAAGACAGGCGAATTATTAAAAGAAGGTGTTAATTATGTTGCAGGAGATAAATATAGTTATAAATTTGGTGCATATGGTGGTGATGCTAGATTACGTGAAGCTATATGGACAGGTAAGTTAGAAACACCTAGTGGTACAAAAATAGGTTTTATTAATGATGTAACTAAAGAATATGGCAAAGACCATTTAGCAAAAATATATAAAGGACTATCTAGTTTTGTAGATGAAGGTGTAGAGTTTGGTTTAGTAAAATATCACAAACCACAACCACCAATTACAGGATTTTTAGGAAAAGTAGAAAATAGATTAGACATAATGGTTGATACTGCATTTAAACATTTGATGACAAAACCTAATGCATATTTATCTAGGTCTGTTGTATTTAAACAATATAGATGGCAATGGATAAGTGATAACTTTGGCAGTATGTCAGATGATTTACAAGTTAGATTTATTGGTGAAGCTAAAGAAGCAAAGATACCTAAAAAACTTATAGAAGAATTAGAAGGTCAAAAAGGTATTACTGCAGTACGTAAGATAGATGATTATGATTTAGCAAATGTACAAAGCAAAGCATATGGTTTATCTGCTACAAAACAATTATTATATGACGCATCTAAAAAACATTTAATATCTGATATAACTAGAAACATATTTCCATTCCCTGAAGTATGGTTTGAACTTGCACAAACATGGAGTAAATTACTTATAAACAATCCATATAGAGCAAGACAAGCACAACTTGCAGTAACTGGTGCTAGAGGTTCTGATGCTGTTGGTTATACAGGAGAAGGTTTCTTTGCACCTGACCCTAGTGGTAGTGGTAGCGAAATGTTTGTATACCCTGGTTCTGACTTTCTTACTAACTCTATATTTGGAGAACAATCAGATGTACGTATCGCACCTAAAGGATTTGTGCAAGGAATAAACTTATTAGGACAAGGTTTTATACCTGCACCATTACCTTATGTAGGTGTACTTGCTGACAAAGTATTACCAAGACACGGATTAGGAAATGAAGTACGTGGATTATTGTATGGTGAGTTTGGACCACCAAATGCAAAAGATATTATACCTTTGCCTGCATGGTTACAAAAAATTACAGCAGCTATTGGTGTAGGAGATGAAGCATCACAATTACGTGCATCTACAACTATTGATGTATATAAGTATGGTAAAGCTGTTGGTAGAGATAAAGCACTTGCAGAACAAGGTAAATTAGATAGATATTTAGAAAGAGGACTTACTGTTGACGAAGCATACCTTGAGTATTCTAAGTTACAAGCATCTAAGTTATATTTATTTAGAGGTATATCACAGTTCTTTTTACCTACAGGTTGGACACCAAGATACTATATAGAAGACAAGAATGGTAAATATTGGGGTACACAACAACTAGCCAAAGAATATACAAAATTAATTGACGCAAATGATAATAATAATATTGCAGCATTTAACGAATTTGTATCTATATATGGTATAGAACATGGTTGGTTAACAGCACCTAAGACACAATCTAAAGTTGGTAGACAGTCATTTACAGATAGAGTTATGGAGTTTCAATCAAAAAATAAAGAAGTATTAGATGCAGTGCCATTGTCTAAATACTATGTGTTACCTGATAGTCCTTATGATGAAAGAAATTATGCACAAATGTATGATGCATTTAACAAAGGTGATATAGAAACATTAGACCCTGAGCAGTATCAAAGACAAGTAAATGATACATTAGGATACTTTAGATACACAGCATTTAAAGAACAAGTAGAAGCTATGGGTCTTAAAAGTAAAGAAGAAACAGTATTACTACGTGTTTATAGAAATTATTTAATTAACGAACTACCAGGATTTCAAAGAGATTATGGATTAATTAATCCAGTAAAAGCAAAAGTAGTATTAGAAGAAATGCAGAATAAATGGTTAAATAATGATACTATAATGACTACAGAAAGTGGTAAGGCATTTGCTGAGTTTAACCCTGTATGGGAACAAGCAGCAGAAATATCTGCTGAACTGTCACCTACTGACAATCCTGAATGGTGGTTAACAAGTGGAGACACACAAGCAAAAGCATTACGATTAGGTGTTGCACAAATTGCTAAGTCAATTATTGAGCAGTATCCTGATTTTAAATACGTTTGGATAGGTGTTTACAGTAGATTATTTAGAGACGATACAGAGGTAATGGGTATATTTAATGACTGAGTTAGAGAAAAAAATATTTGATACATTCGGAATAACTATTGACCAAATAGAAAGTGTTGAAGGTAGACAAGCATTAGGTGGTTTTTACGATAGAGTACTTGCTGCTGTACAAACACAAGATGAAGAAGCCATTGATTTTATTATAAGTGAAATAGCTGCAGTACGAGGAGAACCAACTGGTGGGGGTGTTGTAACTGAAGACAAAGTACAATCTGCTGTTGATGAAAGTGTACAAAAAGCATTTCAAGAAGCAGGGTTTGATTTAAGTGCATTAACTGGAGAAAGAGTATTTTATTCTTATAACTCTGAAACAGGTAGTTTAGAACAACTTACATTACCTTCTATATTTCCTAAAGGGTTTACAGCATTATATAACGAAACAATATCACCTGAATTAATCGGTGGATTACAAAATGATTTAGTTAGAAATGGTGTAGTAGCTTCTGATTATTTTGATGATGAAGACCAGTTCGGACAAAAAACAGAACAAGTATTGTCTATATTAATGGACTATGCAGACAAAAATTTTAAGATAGATATAAACAGTGAAGAAGGTCAAGCACTTATACAACAATATAAAGATGGACAATACGGCTTTTTAGAAAACGAAAGTGATGAAATAATATTTGCTAGAGCTATGTTAGACCAAGCTGTACAAGGTGTAGGTAGAGATGTACGTAAACAAGAAGAATTACAAAAAAAATTAGAAGACCAACAGTTTACACAAGCATTAGCACGTAGATATACAGTACCTTCCTATGAAGAAATGGAAGATACAATAGACGAAGTATTTAATCAAATAGTACCTAGAGATGCTACAGCTAAAGAAAAAGATAGATATGCTACACAACTTGCTAAACAATACTCAAATAGATTTAATCAACTAGAGGCGTTAGAAAAAGCAATACAAGCAGAACGTATATTTGTAGATAGTGAAAGAACATTAGAATTTGAAGGAAGACAAGTTACTGTACCTGAACGTGAATTACGTACAGATATATTTCAAATAACTGACCCTGAAGCTGCAGTAAGTAGGCAAATAGAACAAGATTTAGAAAAAGAAGTGTCTGTTATAGAACAAGCTAATGCAGCTAGAAGACAACAGGCATCATTAATACAAGCTATGTTAGGACAAATATAATGGCAAGAGACCCTAAACAAGACCCATATTATAATCCTGATTTTTCTGATGAAATAAATGAAGTTACTAATGATTTTGTTTATAAAAAAACAGGTAAACAAACTACTGGTGATGCAATTATTGTTAGACCTAGAGGTGGTAGTTTTGATGTGTTGTTAATTGAAAGAAAAAGAGGACCTCATCAAGGAGGACTTGCTTTACCTGGTGGATTTAAAGAAGGTGCAGATAAAGTAGAAGATTTTGTTGCTAGAGAAGCATTAGAAGAAACAGGTTTAACAAACAAAGATATTAAAAAAACAATAGATTTACCGACAAAAAAAGATAGGTTTGATTGGGACGTAAGATTTCCTGATGGTGTAGATGTTAGTGGAAAAATATTTATTGTTAATGAAAATTTTATTCCTATAGCAGGTGATGATGCTGTATCTGCAAAGTTTGTTCCAGTAGAAGATATTGTTTCAGGAAAAGTAGATATTGCATTTTTACATAGTGAATGGATATATGATACATCTCAAAAATTAGATAGTAATTATTCTGGAACTTCTGAGTTACAAGAAATTGTACAAAAAGATAAAAAACGTAATATTAATTTTATGAAAGAAATAAATAAAAAACGTGCAATAGATAAACAACCTTTAATGAAAGTAGAAAAAATAAATAATACAAATAATGGATTTAAAGACCCTAATAAAAATTTTGATGCTTATATGTTAGAAACGACAGATGAAGATATAGCTCAATGGTATTTTGAAAAAACAGGAAAAGACTGGGTATCTGATACTAAAACTATGTCTGAAAGTAATATTAATAAATTAAAAAATGATTTTAAAACTGATGTTGCACAAGATATGGTTGCAAATTTTAATGATGATTTAGCATTGTCTGCAAGAGAATGGCTTAATGAAAATACAACAAGAGGTGTAGACCCTACAGCACAGATGGACGATACATTAGCAGCATTAGAACAATCTAACGCAGATATGTTTCCAGAAAAAGTAGATGTAGATTTTGACGAAGATGTACTAGATACTTCAGGAAAACCTAGAGGTACAAAAATTTTAAAAGCATTAGATTGGTTAGACCCAGTAGAAAAAGCTATAGCAGGATTGATAAGTAGTATTGGTTTACCTGCAGCAGCTAAAGCATATGTTACCGCAGAAGCAGTTAATTGGTTTGGTAATTTAACATTTGAAGCAGCTAAATCTAAAGGTCAAGCAGATTTATTACAATCACAAATTCTTATGGGTCAAGCTACAAAAGATGATATAAATAAGTTTACAGAAACAGTTATGTCTAACATGCAGTCAGGAATAGAAAGAGCAGATAAAATATCCCCTAGTGCTAATGCATATAGTTGGATAGGAAAGATGTTAAACAGATGAGTGAGATAACTTACGGACCTAAAGGTACACAGATAATAGTAGTTGAAGGTGCTAAAGCAGATGAAGAAGGTAATTTAACAGAAGGCGGTAGAATTGATACTGCATACTTTATGGGGTATGAAGATGTTACTGGTACTTTCTTTTTGTGGCATGTACCTGCAAATGAAATATCTGTTGTTACCGATATAGATGAAGAACTACAACGTGGTGCTTTAAAACAAGAAGTTCTTAATACATTACCTAATAAAAAAGTATCTTTAAATCAATTTAACAATTTAAGTATTGGTGGACAGATAGTATCAGCAGGTAGTTACTCAGAATTAAAATCAGACTTAGTAGATATAAGTCCTGTGCAATCGTTTATAGATGATATGAGCATTATTGCAGACGAGTTATATTGGTGGAAAGATAGTGAGTATCTTAATATAGTACAAGAAAATTATGCAGAAACAGGTAGTTATGAACTTAACCCTGCACAAATGGCAGAGTTTCTTACTAAATATAATTTAAGTAAAGATGAATACAATGGTGCTATAGAAAGAGCAACTAACCCTATTGGTTATAAAGATAAAGTAAGTCAATACTATGCAACCATTAAAGCACAAGCTGTAGAACTAGGTGGAGAAGTAACTGATAAAGGAGCAAAAATTCTTGCAGAAAAATGGGCTAGTGGTAAATTTACTGCTACTAAAGTAACACAACAATTAAGTGCTGCATTAGACCCATATTCACCATTTAAAGTAGATAAAGATATTGCAGATGCTTTTACAGATACTACACAAATATCTACTGGTGAAACTAAAGTACAATCACTACTTAATACTTACTTACCACAACACATGCATAATCAAATAGATATGGATATTGCAGAGATAGCAGGCAAGATACGTAATATAGGTGGCTATGAAGATAAGTTTATTGAAGAATTAAAAGACATGAGAATGGTGCAATATGGAATGTATGATAGAGATGTTAAATGGCAAAATATTCTTAATACATATAAATCACAAGCAGCAGACATATGGGGTATAACACCTGCAGATGATGATGTTGCAATACTTGATGCAATAAAATTAAATAATCAAACACAATCAAGAAGTGATTTAAAACGTATAGGTTTAGAACGTGGTTATCAAAAAACAGTTAATGACTTTGCTAGTGGATTATCAGAAGCATTTGGTACTGGTATAGCTAGGTCAGCAGGGTATTTGGAGGGTTAATGGTAAAAGTATATAGAAGTGACTTAGAAGGATTTTATGATGTATCAGAAGAACGTGCTAGAGAACTAGAAAAAGTAGGTTACTCAAGAGAACCACAAGGTGCTGAAGTATCTTCTGGTGGTAGCACTATACAATTTGAAACTGCATTAGCTACAGCTAGAAGTTTATATGCTTTTTTTCCTGAAAGTGTTTTACGTAAATATGCAGATGCTTGGATTAAATATGATGATACACAATTAGCTATAGCTGAAACACGTAATTCTTCTGAATGGAAATCAGAGTTTGGATTTTTACGTAGAGCTGATGGTTCATTAATTATGTCAGAAGCAGAAGCTATGTCTGCTAAAGCTAGCTATGCAGAAACATTATCTGAAGTAGGTATTACAGATACAGAACAATTTAAAACAAAATTTGAAGATTTAATTGCAGGAGAAGTATCTGCAGCAGAGTTTCAACAAAGAGTAGATTTAGTTTATAGCCAAGTTGTAAATCAAATACCTGAAGTAGAAAGATTATATAGAGATAGATATGGTATAGATATTGACCAACCTACTATATTTGGTGCATTAGTTGACCCTGACATATCAGACAAAGTATTACGTGGGGATATACAGACATTACAATTACAAGCACAAGCAAGTATTAGAGGATTTACACAATCATTTGCTAGGTTTGAAGAACTTAGAAAATCAGGATTAACTGTTGATGCAGCTAGACAATTATATGAAACTGCACAACCTACTATTGAATTAGCTCAAACTGTAGGTAGAGAACTAGATATATCTACCTTAGAAGAAGCAGCATTAGGTGATGTTAGTTCACAAAGAAGGTTACAAAGAATACAAGCAGAAATACAATCTGAAATTGGTGGTGCTGATTTAGGTGCTGCTAGAGCAAGAACTGGCGAAATAGTTGGACTTGTAGAAGAATAGTGTATACTATGTGTATAGCGTTGCGTGGTCCGCTTAAAGACCTGCAAATCGGATTTCAGTCCTACGTTGAAATCTTGTACTTAAAATCGTAGAGTAAAGGACTTTAGTTAGAGCTACAGTATCTAAAGTCAAGTGTGGTCTGTAGCCCCACGATAGGTTTCCACAGGGCTTATCTGCAAGGGTAATACTGTGAGGAGGTACGAAATGACAGACGAACAATATGATGCTACTGAAGAAGGTTCAGGAGCTAAGCGGATGCGTGAAACCATCAAAAGAAAAGATGATACTATCGCTGATTTAGAAGCTAAATTAGCTTCTTTTCAGGAAAAAGAAATGGATAGTACTGTCAAGAATATTGGCTTAGACCCAAACACTGGATTTGGAAAAGCATTAAAGCAAGTGTATAAAGGTGACATTAATAATGAAGCACTTTTAGAGTTTGCAAAGCAAGAGTATGGCTATGAAGCTGAGGGTGTTACTGCACAGGAGACACCACAACCTGCACAGGATACTGCAGTTCAGAGTGATGCTAGAGCTAGAGTAGAAGCACTTGAACAGAGTTCACAATCAGTTGTACCACAAGACGCATCTGAGTTACTACAAAAAGTTACTGAAGCTGGTAACGCAAAAGACAGCATCAGAACTAAATTAAATTTGATGGACGCTCAGAAGCAAAACTAATTTAAGTATAAGTAATAAGATATAATGTAGGAGGTGCATTGTGGCAGCTATAGGCTCCCCAAGCCCAATCTCAGCAAGTGAGATTAATAACTTTACAGGTGAACTTTTTAAAGTTACACCTCATAGAACTCCTCTATTATCAGCATCAGGCGGATTGACTGGCGGAAAAGCTATTCAAAGTACATTCTTCCAGTTCCAAACTGTTGATAATGCTGTTGTATCTTCTGTTACACCTGGTTCAGAAGGTGGAGCACCAAACTTTAATGGTCGTTCACGTTCTGCAATCCAAGGTGTGCTTGAGATATTCCATGAAGCAGTACAAGTAACATTTACTGCTCAAGCAGCTTATGGGGAAATTGTGCCATTTGACTTGGCAGCAAACTATAAAAACAGTATTGACAAACTATCATTAGAGGGTACTAACCCAATTAATGACGAAATGGCAGCTCAACTTGAGTTGGTATTAGAACTTGTCGCTAAAAAAGCAGAGTTCCAAGCATTTAATGGTACTTTCTCTGACGGAACATCATCTGATAGACAAATGAGAGGTTTAGACGCTCATTGTAATCTAACAGGCGGTAACGTTTATTTTAACGATACAGCAGGTGATGGGTCAGGAACAGACCAAAAAATACATTGGGATACAGTAGCAGGTGCTATGAAGAAATTATATGATGCAGGGGCTCCTTTAAGAGAACCAGTACTCTTTATTTCTCCTGCAATGTTATTAGACCTTAACAAAGAACTTGTAAACCCAACAGTTTCAGGTGCTTTGACAGGTGGTATTTTACCTAGAGACAGAAATGTCGGAGGTGTTGACATTGATACTATCGTAACTCCATTTGGAGCTATGGGATTAGCTTTGTCTGATTATCTACCTGCTAATAAGGCATTTATTGTAGACATGGCATACGTTACTCCTATCTTCTTGAACGTTCCTGGAAAAGGTACAGTGTTTATTCGTGACCTTGACCAAGGCGACAACGCAAGAATGGGTAAAGCAGTTTACATGGAAATGGGATATGACTTCGGTCCTCCACAATACCATTGTGAAATTGCAGACATTGCCTAAATAAAATTATTGAAGATTTGGGGGGAACTCCACCTTCCTCCCATTTCTTCTGCTAAAGTAGGAGATTATGAGTTTTAGTAAATCAATAGCAAAAGAAGCACTTATAGATATATCAGAAGATACAAATAATTCTTTATCTGTTAATACTGATGGAATGTTGCTTACAGGAATTATTTTTCCTGCAACAATGACAGGTACTGCAGTTACATTTGATTATTCTTTAGATGAAAGTACTTGGTATGATGTTGTAGAAACAGATGGTACTGAAGTTAGTTATACAGTATCAGCAGGTAATGTAACAAGAGTTGACCCTAGTGGTTGGGCTTTTGCTTCATCAGGATACATAAGAATATCATCAGGAAGTGCAGAAGCTGCAGATAGAAAAATAACTTTAATATTTAGAGCTTCTTAGAGGTATAAATGAGTACCACAATAGGCAATCTTGTAGATAGAGTATTTAGAGAATACCTAGAACCTGCTGATAGTTTAGAAAGTTATTCTTATTTAACAGGTGGTATATCTAATAGTTCAACAACTATAGGATATGCTAATGATATGTTTTCTGTTGAAGAAGAAGATGCTTTAGATGCAGGAACAATAATAGAAATAGGTCAAGAACTTATGTTTTCTACTGCTCTTAATACTGTTGCTAATGAGATAACTGTAGTTAGAGGTGCTAGAGGTACTACTGCTGCAGCTCATAGTGCAGGGGATTTAATTAAAGTATCTCCAACTTTTTCACGCAAAGCTGTATTTGATGCAGTATCAGACCAAATTGAAAATTTATATCCAACTTTATTTGCTGTAGAAACAAAATCAATAACTGCTAAAACAGGTATAAATGTTTTAAGTGGTGCAACAGATAATTATTTAATAGCACCAGTTAAAGCTATATCACAATATACAGACTTTGATGCAGGACAAGATAGCACTATTTCTCAATTTAGAGGAGTATCTGTGGAGCTTGTAGATTTACCTAATCCATTTACATACACAGATAGTGAAGGTGCAGAACAAACAGTTACATATACAAGTGGTCCTAATAAAGTTAATGCTATGCAGAGTTATGGTATTACTGCAGGTAAAACAATTTATGTAAGTTTTAAAAAGAAATTTGTAACTGTAACAAGTGAAAGCGATACATTAGCTTCTATTGGTTTAGAAAATGAGTATGAGCCAATAGTTATGGCAGGTGTTGCAGCACAATTAATTGCAGGAAAAGATGTACCAAGTCTTACTGCAAATTACATTACTCAACAAATACAAGTACAGAATGTACCTATTGGTAGTTCTAATAGTATAAGAAATTCATTATTACAATATCAACAATTATTAATACAACAAGCTAGAAAAGATTTAAGAGCTAGATTTCCTGAACCAGTATCATTTAATAGTATCACTTATCCGAGTGTATAATGCCTAGAGTAGCTAATACCACCAGTATTAAAAATCCTAAACGTTATGGTTATGATTTACAGTTAGATAATATTTATTTACGAACTGCTGTTGGTCCTGGTCGTGAAATGGTTATACAATCATCTGATGTACAAGCAGGACAAAACGTAAACGTTAAACAAAACCCTGAAGATTTTACTTCTAACTTAGGTCGTATATATTCAAGAAATAAATTTGATGCAGGTCAAGGATTAGATACCGCACATAGAAGTGATGGTAAACCAGATGATGTAAATAGATTTTGGGATAGCAAAGGTATTGATGTATTTCACGGAGATGATGAAACAGCTTACAATATACATTTATTACATCAAACTGCTGACATGAATGTTAGAGGAGCTAGTACATCTTTTGTTAGTGATAATAATTATTTAGCACAAACTACAAATGGAACTATTTGGGTAACAGATGGTACTAGCGTATGGTATTCTGCAGATGCTGAAAGTTGGACAGAAATTGATAGTACAGTTAATGGTGCTACAGATAATTTTACTGGAATAGCTACATTTGGAAATAATTTATATCTTACTACTAAAGATGGAACATCAAGTTCACAGTTAATATATTATAATGGTAGTACTTGGACTGAATTAAATAATTCTCAAACTAGTAATGGTGGATTAACAGGTATATGGTTTGTAAAAAATACATTATGGATTACAGGAAATGATGGCACTGCAGAACATGTTTGGGACATTAATCCTTTTGATAGTTGGTCAGCATCTAATTTATCTAATTCTGATGCAATAATTGAAGTAGAACCTACACATAGAATAACAGACCTTGTTGATGCAGGAGCTGTAGTATTAGCTTCAAGTACTGACGGTAATATATATTCTTTTAAATTAGAAAGTGGAATATTTGTTAATAAAGGACAATCAACTGTACCTTTTGAAGAAGTACATTCTCTTGCAGCATCTGAAGGAATAATATTTTTTGGTACAAAAGAAAATACTAGAAATATAGGACGTTTGTATAGAGCAGAACTTGTAGCAGCTGATGATTTATATGTACTTGCTAACAGACAGTTAATAAAAGAATGGGTTGAAGATAGTATAAATACAACACCTACATCTATGTTTACATCAAGAGATAGTGTTTATATAGGTGTACAAGAAGCAACTAACGAAGCAAATTTGTGGCGATATTATTTACCAACAGGTGGTTTGGCTAGAGATTTGCAAACAACAGGAACAGGTCCAATATCTGGAATTACACAAACAGATGGAATGTTTATAATAATAAGCATGGGTTCTGACGTATATAAAGAACAATCTACATATGAATCTGAAGGTTATTTAATAACATCTGCTGCAGATTTTTTTACTGCAGAAAGTAAACAATTTGTCGGTGCAGAAATATCTACAGTAAATATGCCTACAAATACAGAAGTAGAATTATTATACTCAACTAAATTTGAAGCATTAGATAATCCTAATGATTCATCATTTGTTTCAGCATTAACACAAATATCTGGTACTGGAGATGTAGAAAAACAAATAGCAGAAGTGTCAAGGTATATTGTTGGTAAAATTGTTATGAAAAGTACAAATAATGTGTCAACTCCTGAAGTCAAATCTGTACAGTTTCGTGCATTAGCAAGACCTGAGTTAGTAGTTGCACAAATACCTGTAAACATTAGTGATAGAGTAGAAAGACCTGGTAGAAAACCATTTAAAGTTAAAGGACTTGGTAATGAGTTGTATAAATCTTTGCGTAATAAAGAAGGTACTTCTGTAACACTAGAATTATTTCAACCACAAGAAATTATTCGTGGTGTTGTAGAGCAAATAAGCTACCCAATACAATCTAATGAAGTAGTTGGAAGTGACACCACTTATGCTATCATTACAGTGCGTGGAACTAGACAACCATCGCTAGAAGATGTAACATCTGTAAACACAGTAGGTATTGCAGCTTATGGTATTATGAGATTTGGAGCGTAAATGGCAAATATAGAAAGTCAAATAGTAAACTTTTATGAAAGTACTTTAGCTACTCTTTTAGCTAGTGGTGCTACATCAACTACAGTTGCTACTGCACCTACAACTAATGGTACTTCAGTAATTAATGCTAGTGCAGGTAGTCCTATTTATTTAGTATTAGACCCAGATAACTCTGGTAACAGAGAAGTTGTATCTGTTACATTATCAACAGGAACTACATTATCTACAATAACAAGAGATTTAGAAAACAGATATGGTGGTACTCCACCTGACCATCAAATAGGCACAACTGTACGTTTAGCAGTATTAGCTGAACATTTTGAAGATATGAATGACAGACTTGATGCAGGTCTTGCATCATTAGCAACTGCTGTACAAGTAGCAGATATACAAGATGATGATACATTTGCAAGTGCAACAGCAACAGATGTAGCTAGTTCTGAAAGTATTAAAGCATATACGGATACACAAGTTGCTACAAAAGCAAGTCTTGGTTTAGTAATAGCTTTAGGATAATTTATGGGTATATTATTAATGCTCAAAGAAGGTGGAAGTCTAGGAATAGACACTATAGGTAATAAACCTATAGATGAAGATATAGATTTACTTCCTGATGCAGGTGGAGTTTCACTTGCATTGAGAGTAATATACGAATCACTTTCTGTGACAGGCACGACAAGTACGCAACCTCGTGCTATAGTTATGGGAGTATAGAAATATATGGAGATAAAATAAAATGGCAGAAACATTTAAG
>Ga0208899_1000230_pt1 | contig 37912 bp, 40 predicted proteins | sample VirMetDEL_Nov_24_FD_184518 | JGI IMG/M metagenome (GOLD analysis project Ga0208899, IMG submission 184518) | Aqueous microbial communities from the Delaware River and Bay under freshwater to marine salinity gradient to study organic matter... | ecosystem: Environmental > Aquatic > Marine >... | reverse complement strand
TAGAAGTAAATTCTTGTGGGTTATTAAGTAAAGCATCTGCATAGAACTCTTGATATGTAGTGTTTGTAACATTAGATGTAGAACTAGAAGTACCCATAAGTGTCTCAGTACCACTAGAGTCTCTATGGAAAACTTTAAAGTAAAATCCTGCACTACCACCAGATGTGTTTCTTATACTACCTACAACATGAACATTGATATAACCTGGATTGCCAGTAAATAAGTCTGCATCTGCTATTACTGCACCTACTTCTTGGTCATTAGCAGTGATATTACCTGTTGATACATTTACAGCAGTTGTATCATAATCAGTATCAGATATAGAAGTAACCATTCTGTAGTAACCACTAATACTTCCATCTGCTGTATCAGTAGGAAAAAAAGTTAATGTAGATGCTAAAGTAGATTTATCAACTTTAGCTAAGTCTAATTCATCTAATGCACCTTTAACATTTGTTGCAGTTAAGGTATCAGCATCAGAGTTATCGTAAGATAAGTCAGCAGCGCCTTTACCACTAAATGCTGTATCAAATCTTGCTGTTGTGTAGTAAAGATTTGAAGCGCCCTCTGATAGATCATCTGTATCTGCTGCTGCAAGTTTAGTATCAAAATCAGTATTTGCTCTAGCTGTTGTATAGTATAAATTAGTAGAACCCTCTGTTAAGTCGTCAGTATCATGATTACTTATATCACTAACAGTTCCTGTTAAATTACCTTCAAAGGTAGAGGCTACAAATGTCTCGGATCCAACAGTCCATTTATCAGATGTTTCGTCCCAAATTAAAGTTTTATTAGCGTCATCTCCACGCTCTATTTCAATTCCTGCATTTTCTGTTGCTGAACCTGTAGCGTTAGAGTTAAATACAATTATGTTGTCTGCTAATTCTATTGTTTCAGTATTTACAGTTGTTGTGGTTCCTGAGACTGTAAGATCTCCTGAAACAGTGACATCATTAAATGTTACATCAGAACTTGTACCTACTGCCTGACCGATACTTATTTCACCAGAACTTAAAGTAACTCCTGTACCAGCAGAAAAATGTGATCTAACTTCGGATGCTGATGGACCTGTGTAAGTAAACACTCCTGTCGTGTTGTCGTAACTTAGCGATCCATCTCCACCAGCATCAGTAACTGAAATTGCACTTCTAGCCCTTGTATCTGTGTAATAAAGGTTAGAACTACCTTCAGCTAAATCATCAGTATCACTAGCAGATAATGATGTTCCTTGAACAGATATTACTGCATCATTAGCCATACCAGAGTGAGCTGTACAGTAATAATACAAAGTATCTGCTGTGGCAGCGTCAACAACGATTTGTAAATAAGCACCAACAGATCCTTGTGATCCATTGGTTGTAACACCTGTTGTGTAAGAAGATCCTGAATTATGTGTTCCGTCTTGAGTTGTTGATAATGCAAAAGGATGTCCAGATGTTGAACCATCAGACAAATCAAATCTATATGTAACACCAGGTATTAATTGAATACTTGCTGCTAATTCACCATCAAGATAAAACTTATTTGATCCACTTGCATTAGATACTGTAACTGCAAATTCTATAATTGGTGTATTGTCCTCGAAGTTTATTGTTTTGTTAGTTAAAGTATCTGTGCTTGTTGGTGTAAAGTCTGCACTTAAAGATCCAGATGAATATGTTAAACCAGATCCAATTTCATTTTCACCAATTAACTCAACCCAATTTCCTGCATGTGCGTAGTAAGCTCTACCAGTTCCATGAACATGAGCAAACATACCATGATAAGTTGAGGCACTTGGTAAATCACCCTCTGCTGAATAGATGTTAGCAAATAAGACTTTTCTACCACCCATATCTAGATCAGTTGAATTATCAAATGCTATTGTTCCTGAGCTAAAGCTAATATTTGTACCACCACTAAAGTCAGCAAGAGTTGTAAATGCTGATGTTGTGTTGTCGTAATTAGCTAAATCGTTATCAACTACAAAGTCAAAATCATTAGTACTGTCTTGATAGGTAACAGTTATGAGAGTTTGTGTTCCCATAGTTAAAGCTGTACCTAATGCGTCCTGCGCTCTTTCATCTGTATAGTAAAGATTGGTCGAACCCTCAGTTAAATTATCTGTAGTCTTTCCTGAAAAAGCAGTATCAAATCTTGCAGTAGTGTAATAAAGATTTGTTCCTTCAGCTATATCGTCTGTATCAGGCGCAATGTTAACCCAAGCAGATCCGTTATATTGTAAGAAATCTCCTGTGGTACTAGATGTTAAAGTAACATCATTCATCTCACTTAATTCATTTTCACTGGCTACAGCATTATCAACATAAGTTTGTGTTGCATAGCTGTTTGTTGTCAGGTAAGTTCCGACTCTTGTGTCGGTGTAGTATAAATTAGTTGATCCTTCAGTAAGATCATCTGTGTCGTGATTAGAAATATCTGAGACAGTACCTGTGACATTTCCAGTCAAGGCACCCTCGAATGTCCCTGCTACAAATGTCTCTGAGCCTACTGACCATTTATCAGTACCCTCATTCCAGATCAAAGTCTTATTAGTGTCATCGCCTCTTTCAACTTCTATACCTGCGTTTTCACTTGCAGATCCTGTTGCATTTGAATTTAATATAATTACATTGTCAGCAAGAGTTAAGGTTTCAGTGTTAATGGTTGTAGTAGTACCACTGACAGTTAGATTTCCAGAAAGAATTAAATCATTAAATGTTACATCATCAGAAGTCCCAACAGACTGTCCAATTGAAATTTCGCCTGATGAAATAGATACACCTGTACCTGCACTGAAATGCGCTCTTACTTCAGTTGCACTAGGACCAGTGTATGTAATTGTTCCAGTACTGCTGTCGTAACTAAGTGATCCGTCACCACCTGCATCTGTATAACTAATTGAAGATCTAGCTCTAGCATCTGTATAATAAAGATTTGTAAGTCCTTCACTGAGATCATCAGTATCATGATTTGATATGTCAGAAACTGTACCAGTAACATCTCCAGTTAGATCACCTGTAACATTACCTGTTAGGTTACCTATTACAGTTCCGACTGCTAGATCATCACTGTTAATGCTAAATCTATCGTTGGTTTCATCCCAAAAGAAATGTTTGTGTTGTAAGTTACCTCTTAAAAATTCTATTTCTACATTTAAAGTATTATCAGTACCATCTGCGTCTTGATTTATAGATATAGTATTAGTTCCGTGGACTACTTGACCACCAGTTGTTAAGTCACCATCTATTTGAGTGTCTGCAAACTGTACATTAGAAGTTGTTTCTACAGCTTGACCTATACTTATCTGACCAGAAGAAACTGTTACACCAGTTCCACCAGTAACATAACTATCTATCTCTGTATCAACTCTTGCATTTGTATAAAAAAGATTTGTACCCTCAGTAATATCATCTGTGTCAGGTACTACATTTACCCAAGCTGTACCATTGTATTGTAAAAATTCACCACTAGCTAAAGATGTCAATGTGACATCATTCATTTCGCTTATTTCGTTTTCAGTTGCTACAGCACTATCAACATATGACTCAGTTGCATAACTATTAGTTGTTAAATAACTTCCTACTCTTGTGTCTGTATAGTAAAGATTTGTCGATCCTTCTGTTAAATCATCAGTATCAAAAGCAGTCATATCTACTGAAACAGTAGGAGTTGATGTTTCACCACTATTATTTGTTAGGGTTATACCTGTTCCAGCTACAAGACTTGCAACATAATCACCTTCAGTGTCAGTACCTAAGTTAAGTGGTTCGTTTATAAAAGCTGATCCATTGTATCTAAGTATGTCACCTGTGGCAGTAGATGTCAGCGTTACATCTGCTAGATCTCCAATACTAGCTAAACCAATACGAGCATCTGCTCTTGCATTTGTATAGTAAAGATTAGAACTACCTTCTACAACATTGTCAGTATCAAATTCTGTAAAGTCAATACTTATTGTTCCAGAGGATTCTGTTATACCTGTTCCACCTGTTAGATAAGTTGAAACTCTTGCGTCTGTGTAATAAAGATTTGTAGAACCTTCAGTAACATTGTCTGTATCAAATTCTGTGAAATCTACACTTGCAGTAATTGTTCCTGAACTTTCAGAAACTGTAATTCCTGTACCATCGCTGAAAGTGATCGTTCCACCTAAAGCAATATCTGTAGAGTTCGTCCCATCGGTTACTGTTATAGAACTATTACTAAATGCAGAGTTTGGAATATTAGTAAGAGTGTTAGTAGATCCGTCAATAGATTTATTTGTTAATGTATCTGTAGAGTCTTGTGTTAGGATTTCATCGTATGATCCATTTTCGCCAAGTACCCAACGATTATTTGAAACATCATAAAATAATCTTGCGTCATCAGTATCTGAAGTTTCAACAATAATACCTGAGTCAACTTCACCATTGCCATTATTTAGTTTTACAAAAGCGTCATCTACTACGACAATTTCTGCTGTAGTATTTAAGAACTCACCCTGAACATCAAGATTCCCTTGTATTGTTACCGATCCTGTAGTTGTCAAAGTAGCAAATGTTACATCATCACCAGTTCCTAAAGATAAACTATCTCTAGCTGTTGATCCACTTTCAACTACCCATGTAGTTCCATTTGAAACAATGAAACCACCATCTATATGTGTTAATGCTGCAATTGCGCTGAGATCTGCGTCATAGGCTTGTATATCTGAACCAATTTCTAAACCTAAACCTGTTCGTAGATCTGCTAAAGAGGAATAAGATCCACCTGTACCACCATCTGATAAACCTATGTAATCAGCACTCTGAAATTCAGCAAAACCCTCTGGATTATTTTCAGCATCATAATTCAGTCTTATTGGATATTTTTGTGCCATTTATTCACCCATATTAATTTCTTGTTGTTCTGTAGTTCCGTCATTTAGTGTTGAAGTTAACAGTAATGATCTACCACTTGTTGTTGGTGGCATAATAAACCTTGATAATGTGCTTCCATCTCTTTCTAGCACTTCTACAGCTCTAGTGCTAACACCAAAGTCTGATCCACCACCATTTACTGTTACACCACTTACACTCATAGGAATAAAGTGATTTTTTAAAGGAACACCTGATGACGATCCTCCACTTAACACTATTGGCATTTTACCACTGTGACTGTGAGTTATCGGTATCTTTGATTTCAAAGTAACAGATCTTGCTGAAACATCTGTTTCGATTTCTATTTTCGCCTCTCGTTCAGTTCTTGTAATACTTGGTGTAAAAGTATCTAAACTCAAAGTATCAGTGGTGCTTGTCGCAGAAATAGTACTTTGATTTGGGGCTGTAATAAATTTGAATAGATCTTGTTCTCCTGAAGCACTGGCAGTTGATGCAATTGTGATTTGATCATTATTAGCATCTGATGTAAGAGTTATACCAGATCCAGCTATAAAAGTAAGAGTATCAGTGCTACTGTCTGCCTCTATATCTGATCCACTTGCTGAACCAGATCCTGCTGTCACATTAAATGTAGTAAAAGCATTCGCAGCAGTATTAGTATTGCTAATAGTTATTTTTTTTGGATCCGAGGAAGTATCCGTGCTTATAGCAATTCCAGATCCAGCTTCAAATTCAACATTTTCTGAAGTTGAACTAGCAGTGATTGTAGCAGAACCATCAACGACAAAACCAGCAAAAGCATATTGTGTATTATCTACTGACGACCATGATATATTACCAAATCCATCTGTAGTCAAAACTTGACCAGGATTACCATCTGATCCATTTATGCGAAGTTTCCCTGATAAAATATCTATTCTTTGGGAACTATCTATTTTAAGAGCTTTAGTACTTGCTGTACCTAAAACAATATAAGTATCTGTTTCAGAAGTTGCAATAGATAAATTGCCATCAGAAACTATAGTTTTACCATCTAAATATAAATTGTTATTTAGTGAAACTATTTGTACAGTAGCATTTGATAGTGTATATCCTTCGCCCTCAGATGAAGTATCAAAAAAATCATCTTGAGTAGATAAATTGTTTATTTCAAGAGTATCTCTACTATGACTTGTCAGTGACATTTCTTATCTCCTGTATTTCATAAGTGCCACCTAATTTTTCATAAACTTCTTTCATATTTGCAATTTCTTTTTTCATTTCTTCTAAGCTATGCTTCCATTCAGCATAATCTGGATGATTTTCTGCCATAGGTTTAAGTAAAACACCAAATATAGCGACTTCACCTTGTAAGATTTGGTCTAATAAATATTGGCGTTTCATTCTGTCATTAAACACATTGAACTCGTAAGATTCTGCCATAAATACCTTTTAGATACTTTTATATTACTTATTCAATTATAGATTTAAGGTAATTGATTAACCCTCTAGTTCAGAAAGTTTAGCTTTTAGATCAGTAATTCTTGATGTGACCTCTGCTATTTCATCGTCATGTTCGCCATCTGTATTTGATAGCTCCATTTCAAATATTCTTTCTTCTTCACTTTTAATTCTTGCTTGAACAAAGGATATTTGATCTTCATTTGATAAGTATTCATATGTATAAGGCATAACTAAATATTACCTTTCATTTTTAAATCTTTGCGTAATTGACCTATAAGCATTTTTAAATTTTGTATTTAATTCATTTTTTTCTAATAAATCATCTTGTATTTGTTTATCTGTCATTTGTCCTACATCTAGATCAAATTCGTCTCGTTTAAATGGAATTACTTGAATAAAAGGTGTTCCTCGATCTATTACTGCATCTTTTGTTGTGTGCCATATTGTTGGAAAGTTTATATGATGATAAGAATCTGTTTCTACAATACCTGGTAATACAGTAAATCTGTTTTCAAATTGATAAGTTGGTTGCATAAACATTACTGAATAACCTTTAGGTGTGTAAATTCTCCACGGATTTATAAACTTTACTCCTTCAGGAAAATCAGTTTTTTTTAATTTCCAACCTGTTATTTGCTGTTTCCCATGAAATTCAATTCCGTATTGCAACATACCTTTGTTGTCCCATTCTAATGTTTCCATATCTCTTTGAACTAAAAAATCTGCCCACATAGGTATTATGAACCCTTCGGTAAGAAGATCTACAATTGCTGGACATCGTTTCACTGTTCCACCAGCAGTTTTAATAGCAGTTTCTTTACTTCTACCAAAGTAAAATTTTTTACCTTTTTCGTGTACAGCGTCTTGAGTAATATATTCATCCATATCTTTAAACCACTGTGGTAAAAAAAACTTAGATGGTTTAACAGGTGCAAATTCGTCTAGACCTTTTAGATCTGTTTTAAATTCTATATATTCTTTTCCCCCCAAATTAAACTTCAATCGAAAGTTCCTCCAGCATCTGAATATTCACTTTTTTTAAGAGTTATTTCATTTTCAATTGATAAAAGAATATCATCCTCTTTATCATCGCGATTTTCATAGTTATAATATTTCATTTCTAATTCTTTTATTTCTGTTAATAATCTGTCCAATAATTCTTCATTGGTTTCAGGATCTGGAATATTTAATGTGTCATAAGTAACAGTCATTATACACCTTCTAATTCGTCCACTCTAGCCTCAAGTACTTCTATCTTAGCAGACAATTGTTGGACTGCTTTTACTAATGGTGCAATAAATTGTGTGTAATCTACTCTTCCAAAATCATCAGCATCAGAAGTTGTAGTCTTTTCAAAATCACTTACATCTCCTAAAGTTAGCCCACCAAAAGCATTGTTACTTCCTGTTTCTTGATAAACTGCATCCTGAACTTCTTGTGCAATAAATCCTTGTTGTAAGTTACTTTGAAAACCTTTAAGTTTCTGTGCCTGTAGATTTTCATCATCAGACCATATATAATCCAAATAATCTGATTTCCAAGTAAAGTCTCTTGGTTGTAATCTATTTATAAAATCTAGACCTAAATTAGTTTCTGATATATTTTCTTTCAACCTTTCATCAGAGTGATAGTAATCAATTCTATGTTGTAAGATTTGTCCATTTACATAGTTTTCAGTTGCGTAGTTACTGTGATTGTGATTATTACCTGATATTGAGTGTGGGTTGGTGGTGTTAAGAACATGATTTACTGATAAATAAGCACTGTGATCATGATTATTACCACTAAATCCTGTTATGTCAGCACTAAAATTGTGAGTGTGATTAGGCAAACTTGTTAAATAGTTTGAGTGGTTATGGTTATTTTCACTAACACTTGTTAAATAAGGATGGTTATGTCCTGCTGATAATGTATTAGAGTCATTACCTACGGATATATTGATAGTAGAGTTTGTATTATTTATTGTTACTGCGTTATTACTATTAGTAAAAGTAGATGTTGTATCTACATTTCCCCAAGACATACCATTAGCATTACTTTTTAAAACTTGTCCTGAATTTCCTGAACTACCTGATAATGTAAGTTTTGTTCCTACAGTAGTAACAATATTTGTTCCACCAGAGATATTAAGAGTTCCTTGATTTAAAGATAATGTACCAGCACCACCTAAACCACCTGCATACATTTCAATGTTATCACCAGTTGTATAGCCTCTAATTCTAAAAGTATCACTACCTACAGCCTCTACTATTCCAACTGTTCCTGAATTATAAATAAAGTCTATTGCAGCACCAGATCCTGCACCAAAACGAACTCTGTTTGCACCAGATCCAGATTGTATATATCCTGAAGATCCTGCATTTAAAGTTGTATCAACAGTTCCACTTATTGTTCCTCTAGCAAGAACATTTAAAAAGTTTGCATTACCACTAGAAGTAATTTCAAAACCTGAACTAGGATAGCCTGAAGTATGTATGCTATCACTATCTATTGATATACCACCTATTGATCCACTATCAATGTTTTCGCCATCTGTGTAAGGTGTAAAATTTAGTTGGTTAGTTGTTATAGTGCTTGAGGCTATTTGACTTGCTGTGATACTGTTAGCAGTAATTGATCCACCATCAATAGTTGTAGATCCTGAGTTTACATCACTTGCTGCACCACCAACTGCTATAAAATCAGTATCAAGTCTGTCTGAAGATAAAGTACCTGCTGTAATATCACTAGCATTTAGTGATCCTCTAATAGTTGCATTTCTAAATTCTGCTGTTCCGTCTGAATTAATTGCCCAACCTGTAGATCCTGATACATAATTAGATGATTTTATTATAGAGTCAGCACCAGTGTCGCCACTAGCATCAAGAATAATTGTTTGACCTGATATCGTACCTGCTGTTAATTTACCTGCTGAAACATCTACAACTTTAAGATCCGTGACAGCCGCATTAGCAAGAATTGCATTAGTAACTGCTAAGTTAGCAATATTTTGTGTGTCAACTAAATCTGCATTACCTTCTTGTTCATCTGATGGTTCAGACTCATTGCCTGATGTATCAACTGCTGTAACTCTAAAATAATGAGTATCTGCATTATCCAGATCAATATAACCTATTGCTGCAATTGTATTAAGAATATGCGCACTACCAGCTTTAAGTTCACCTATTTTATAACCTGTTTGTGAGACTCTTTTAGTTACAGAGTTATATTCCAAATCAAAACCTTGAGTAGTAGAGGCATAAATGTTTAGATGATCAATATCTTTAGCTAAGGTAAAATTAACTATTGGACTAACTGCATTACCATCATTATCTTTAGCTTGTCCTAAATTATGAATAAATTGTACTCTAAGTGGGTTTGAAGCTATTGTGGCAAATCCGTCTGGTTTATTTGGCGCACCACCATCTCTAGTAGTTTGCAATGAGGCTATACTAGTAAATTCGCTATCAAATCCAGAAGTATCAACAGCTTGTACACCAACTGAGTAATAAGTATTTGGTGACAGATCATAAATAACAAATTCTCTTTTATCGAAAGCTAAAGTTGAATAATTGTATTCCGTTGCTTGATCGTCATTACTATCAATAATATTATTACCATCAGTATCTTGAACTACACGCCACCTTACTCTGTAATATGATCCGTCAGTTATTGATGATCCGTCAGTATTCGTAGGTTCTGTCCAAGACATTTTAATAAATGCTTTTGAAATACCATTACCGTCAGAATACGATCCAGCTACAGTAGTTAAACCTGATGGTGTATCTGGAACAGATTTGTCTGGACTACCTACAAGATCTACAGTGTGTCCACTTAAATTTAAACTTTCACTAATTGAAGGTGCTACATCACCTATTTCTAATTGTACATCGCCTGATTCCCAAACAACATAATCAGTAAGTTCAGTGTATGAACCATTTTTATCTCTATAAAATACGCCATATCCATTCAATACTGGCCATGTAATTGATAGTATTCTAATTTTTGTAGGATTAAGTACTTGTCCTTGATAAACAGTTTCGTATAAAGAGTCTCTTCCATCACTTATTCTATCAACTTCAGTGTCTTGAAAACCTATGTCAGGATCAAAAATAAATATTTTGTCTCCAACTTTAAAATCCCCACTTATGTCATACTCCTCAAGAGAAACATTTAAACTTTTTTTGACTAAATTTAATTCAGATAAATAAGCCCCTGCTCTTTCAGTTTTAGTAGTTCCCTCAGTTTGTGGATCAGATACATATTGTGTTCTTAAAAGGTCACTACCAAACAAATCTTTATAAGGATTTGATGAAACAGTAGCGTTTCCAATATTTGCCTCAGCACCATGCTTACTCGCAATTAATTCAACAGAACTGACAAATTCACTAGCGTCAAATTGTGCAACTAAACTTGTTGTATTAATACCACTTATATTTGGATCTTGTCCACCACCACCTCTAACTATTATTGCTGTTGGATCGCTGTCAATTCCAGCAAATAATGTACCTGATGGACCAGCAGATAAATAACCCTTAGTATCAATTTTAAATTCAACATTTAGATCTTGACATATGTACCTGATTGCTTTTAAAGCTGACTCTGTGTAATGCTTACCAGTATATGTAGAACTATCTGTTGGTTCAGTTATTGTTCCTTTTCTAATAGGTCCCTGACCACCTGATTCTGTTCTTAAAATACCTTTAGGAGATCCAGTACTGTCTAATACTTGCTCTAGAGTTTTATTTTTATAAGATCTAACACCTGATGGACCACCAGTAGTAGCAATAGGCATACCTCTAGTTTCACTATCACCTAAGTATGAAACTAAACCTACACCTGCAATATTTACATCATCTTCTAAACCTAGTTCTAAAGATTCTACAATTCCGACATATCTAGCTGAATCTAATAAAGTTGCGTCATCAAATTCCTGAACATTTAGATCTGCTGGGATAATTACGATGTGTCCCCAAGCGTCAATAGTATTGATTACTGAATTTGGTGTGTTTTGCTTATTTAGTACAAGACTAAAACCACCTGGTGCCATTAATTTTTCTGTTACGCTCATGACTTAACTATCCTCACAACTTCATAAATATTATCAAGATATTGATCCCTAATACTATCAGCAGTATCATACGAAGTTGCAGAGGTCCCATCATATACAAAACCAATAAATGATTTCATAGTTGCTGTATTCGATGTAGTACTAATACCACCATTAGTTGTATCAACATCAAAATTCTGTGGAGATCCCATAACAAGTTGATTTCCGTCAGCATCATTATTTGTCATCACTGCATAACTTGTGTTATCAGTAAAAGGTAAAGTTGCAGTTGGTTTTATATTAAATTTACCAGATGACCACTGAGTAGTAACTAATGAAAAATGCCTAGCACCCCTACGAAGTGTAACATCAAAAGTAAGTCTTTGATCTCTACTATCAGTATCGTAATAACTAGTTAATCTAATAGTGGCAACTTCTGGTTCATTTTTGAGTATCTGTATAGATCTCCAACCTAACCACTCTTGTTCACTTGCGCCTCTAGATATGGCTATTTCTTTTGCAGATTTATAACCATCACCATCATAACTATAAACTGTAAATCTGGATTGTGAATTGTTGTTATCAAATGTCATTTTTACTAAGCCATTTTGCAATATTGCCGATGTCGGAAAATTTGGTGTTTCAAGACCACATCTTAGTCTTGATACATCAGAACTATCATTTGTAAATATTTCACAAGAATTTTTATAAAAATCATCTGGATCTACTAAAAATTTAGCATTATAAGATCGTAAGCTAGAACTAAATTTTGCGTAAATAGATCCATCTTCACCCACTCTTTCAAAGTTAGTTGGATTAGATGAATGACTATGAGAATAGCTATCAACAGGTGGTGCATAAAACTGATCAGTGGTAGAAGTAATTGAGTGATCATTTTCAAGTAACGCCCCTGAAAATTGACTTTCCATTTCTATTTCACCTATATTACCTAGCCACTCCATAGAAACTGCATAATCGTAACCACCTACAACTGTTCTTGCAGTATTCACAGAAGCACTAACAACTCGTACATAGCCAGAAACTGTATCATCACCAGTCCAGCTAAAAGGAACTACATAATATCCATTAGCACAAGCTAGTAATTCATCTCTTAAATGTTTGACTTCTGCAATTGTGTCTGCAACAAACTTACCTTGTATAGAAAATTCACGAGATGATCCACTTCTGCTATCTGATAAAGCTGACGGAGAAGTAAATGTTAATCTACCTATAGTTACTGTATTAGCCATTTTTTAACCTACACCTTATACATACTTCAGCACTTGGCATTTTATAATAATAATCACCACAACTATCACAAGGTTCCAAATCTTTTCCTGTTAAATTATCAACCATTATCTACCTCTTATGCCTGTTCCAATTAAACCTTCTCTATCTAACTTATGTAGTGCTTTTTTAATTTCTATTGCAGCCTTTCTAGCTTGTCCTGGATCAGATGGAACACCAGTTACATTTACATTAAGATTTTGAACTGTAATACTACTGTTCCCAGTATTTCCTAAAGGTGTAATGTCAACACCACCACCAGGTATAGCTCTAATTAACTCTGGTCCATATTCGCCAACTAAACCATATCCACCTCTAAGTTTTCCACCATTAGCATACATTGGTATACGGCCACCTTTTGCATACATTTCTAAACCAGGTACTGTAAAGTTGGGCTTTGCTGAATTTCCCTCAATAAAATCTTTTGCTATTGCATAGTCATTTATGAGTTTTTTAAAAGCATTATCTGCTTGAGTTGTATCAACTTCTATATCTATTTTCTCTTGTTCAATTTTCAAATTAGTATCAAAATAATTTTTTGCCATATCATCTACAACACCACCAAACTTAGTACCAATTGTATTTGCTAATTCACTAGTCTTTGTAGAAACTCTATCTATCAATTGAGAATCTACACCTAATACATCGGCTATTTCTTTAAATTGATTTAAACCTTCAGGACCTAGTTGTAATATTTGATAAGCCTGTTGTGCTAAGTTAAGCAATGCTTGAGCTTGTTGTAATTCAGACTGCTCAACTTGTCTATTTATTTCATCTAATTCTTTTTGTCTTGCATTTTGTGCGTCAGTAAGTTCTTGTTCTGCTATTGCCAACTCTTCAGCGCTTATAGTACCTTCTTTATATGCAATTCTTAAAAAATCAACTTTATCTTGAGCCTCTCTAATAGATATTATTTGTTCTGCTGTATTACCTTTTAGTAATACATTTCTTTTTTCTAATAATTCGTTGTATTTTTGTTCATTTTGTATTAAATTATTTTGCGCACCAAATAAACCAAATTGAGTTCCGAATACAGTGTTGATCCTATTCATAGCATCACCAACACTTTGCTCTATAACTGTTACTAAATCAATAACAGTCTCTTTCCAAGTTGTTTCTAGTTGTGGGTAATTATCTTTAATACCTTTTACAAAACCCAATATCATGAATTTAGATATTCTAGCTGTTTTCCATGATGGAGATTTGTTACCAGCAGCTAAATTAGCTACAGTAATACCATTTGATATTATCTTATCAATTGTTTTGTAATACTCTTCTTCTTCAGCTTCTAGTCCATCAATAGCACCCTGCATCATATTAGATGCTAGATCTTTACCTAATTTTGCATATGTATCACCGTAAGTATTAATGACTTTAGCTGTATTCTCTTTTAAATTTTCACTTGCAGTTATTCTTTGTGCCTCTAAACCAGCTTCAATAGCATTCATTACTTCTGGATCTTTTAATAAGTTTGCAAGACTTGGTGCAAATTCTGGACCTAATGATGAAACTAAAAGCCCTAAATCATCATAACCTGCATCTTCAAGTTGCTTCATTTGATCTTTAAATATTTGTGCTATTGCAAATCTTTCTTTAAAGTTTTTTAACATTTCATCTGCTGTCATGGCAGTTGCTTCAGGCAAAGCCTCAAGACTTGCTACAAAACTATCTGTATTCTTTTTAATATTGTCAGTTATTGTTGAATAAACTGTATCAAGCTCTAAGATAGCCTCTCGTTCTTCTTGATATTTTTTAGCTGCCTCATCATGTTGTTTGTTATTTTCTATGTAGGCTTTTATCTGCTCTTCTTGAACATATCTAAAATGTGTTCCCTCTTCAGCTAACTTATCTATACCAAGAGCTTCTATTGCGTCATTTCTTATTTTTTCATCTCTATTTTTTTCATAAATTTCAAGAGCTTTAGTAAGATCTTTTGCTATACCTAATTCATCTTCTAACAATCTATTTTGATTTCTTAAATTATTTTCTTGTTCTTGTAGGTAGCCTCTATAATTTGACATCTTAAATGCTTGGAATAACATTTGTGATGATTCTTCACTCATATTTCTAAACGGTGATGCAATTGAAAGATTGTTGATACGCTCCATTTCAGCTACAAATTCTTCATAATCCATTGTTCCATTTCTAACAGCTTCTCGCATATCTCTACCAAAAGCATGCTTTAACAAGCCATTTGTTACATTTATAAGATCTTCATTTTTATCAATGACTTCTTCAATACTGTCTATATATGCTTGCCTCTCTTCTGGTGTACCTGTTAAATTATTTATAAGATTTTCTTTGATAGTTTTTCTTGCTTCTTCGTTGTATCCTCGAAGTGCTTTTTCAAATTCTTGTGTTGTATCTATTAAACCTTTTATTGTATTTCTTGTTATATCACCGTCTTGTACAAATGTTTCCACGGATCTGACCAACTGATCCATTTCGCCTTTTGCGTTAGCAATTTTAACTGCTAAAAATGCAAGCGCAGCTGTAATAGCTGCAATCCAAGCTGCTGGTCCTGTAAAAGCATAAGCAAAAGAAAACTGTAACTGTTTTAAAACTTTTTTGATAGAGTACATATGAGCAATTGCTCTTAAGATCATAATTGAGAATACAGCTACTGATCCTACTAATATGTTAAATGCCGCACCAGAATTAGTTAAACCTATAATTGTTTCTTGAATAATATCGTTAAATCCTTTTACTGCTGGTGCAACATTTTCACCAATTTGAACCTGTAACTCGTTAAATGCGTTTTTTGTTATTTGTAGCTGAGATTCTAAAGTTGAATATCTTTTAATAGCCTCTTCAGTAGCTGCTGTATTTGCCTCATGAGCATCTCTACTAGTGTTCATTGCTCTATCTAATAGATCTTCTGCTTCAGCTAAACCTAATATCGCAAGAGTAGTTCTTCTTTGTGATAATCCTAATTTATCAAGTACTGTTATGACATCTTCACCAGCTTCATTCATATTACCTAAGCCCTCAATAAATAATTGAGCTGCATAAGCTGGATCCTCACCAAACATTTGTGCAAAACCTTCAGCACTTACTTTTCCAGATCTTGAAGCAACTTTAGCAAATATTTCTGCATCTTCACCAGCTTGTATTATTGCTGATTGAATACTCTGAAATACACGAGCTACAGCAGTACCACCAGCCTGAGCTGGAACACCAATAGCTTGAAGTGCAGTTGCAAAAGCTAAAGCATCTTGTGTTGTTGCACCAACCTGTGCTGCTGCCTGAGCAATACGCAAAACAGTTGTCATAATTTCAGATTCAGTAGCTGCAAAGTTGTTACCAAGATCTACAATTGTTGAAGCTAAATTAGAAAATGTTTCACCATTAGTTTGAGCAATTGCGTCAAGTCGTGCAAGACCAAGCGCTGCATTGTCAACTGTTAAGTTAGTAGTAGTTGCAAGAGTAGAAACAGTAGAAATAAATTCTGGTAAGTTTTGTACAGATATACCTAACTGACCACCTAACTCACCAATTCTTGCCAGCTCACCTGCTGATACAGGTATTGTTGTTGACATTCTTAAAATAGATCTTGATAAATCTTCAAATTGAGACTCACTAGCCTCTACTGTTTTTCTTATTCCTGCAAAAGCACTTTCAAACATTGCTGTAGCTTGTACAGCTTTTATCAATTCAAATGTTACTGCTGCTATACCAACTAAAGCACCTGAAATAATTGCATACTGCGCTGATTGAAGTTTTTTGGTGGCATCGGACATAGCCTGACCACTTTGTTGTATGTCATTACGAAGTGCATCACCTACTGGTGTAGCACCGATCATTAATTTTAGAAATCCAACCTTAGCTTGTGGGGGCATCTTCTTTACCTATTCTCTTTTGATCTGTGATCATATCATCTATGGAAGTGGCAACTCTTTGCCTTTTCGATCTACCTCTGCGTTTGTCTAGTTCCTCTTTATACCAATTTTTTGGTGGATCTTTAGACAATGCTTCCGTTGGATCATCACCATCCACTATTGCCTTATATGCGTCTGCAAAGAATAATGATTGATCTATAGGAATTGTACCAAGCAATCTGTAAAATTTGCGCCATTCAATTTCTAATGGTTCATATATGTTATATATTTTTATAAAGTCTGATTCAACTGCTGACCATTTATCTAGTATGTCATCAATTGAATAACTTATTTTGGGCTATCACCCTCATCCTCGTCTTCAACTGGTACAGCATTAAGATCTTCTGGTGTCATACCGTATTCAGACATAAGATGTTGTGATATTTCTTGCAATGTAGGTAGATCTACCTTTGCTGATATTTTATCAAAATTGTCTTGTCCCATAATTGCGACAAACCATTTTGGTAGATTTGGTGCTGCGATTGAGCCATCTTCTTCCAGCCATGTTAACTGTGTTAAAACAGTCTCTGCTGTAAGGAAAGGTGGAAAAGTAAATTCTTCTCCGTCTACCCCAATCACAATTGGTTCCTTATTAACGCCCTCTTTCGCAGCACTAAAATCTTTAAAACGCTTACTCATGTGTTTCTCCTCCCATCGTTAAAGCGAATTAGTTAACAACTCCTTCAGTTGAGCCGTTAGTATTTTCTACTATTCTAAATAGATTTTCTTTTCCATCAGTTGTTCCAACAGATGTTGAACTTGAATCTGGAACTAGAATTTTAAACTCAACAGCAATAAGCACTTTTTGAGGTGCTTTTTGATGAGCCATAGAAAATGCACCAACATTGACAGCTCTAGGAATTTGAAAGTGTCTGATTGCACCAGAGGCACCTTCAGTTACTAACAATAATGACTTTTCGTTAAAACCAGTTGTAGCTGGTGGCACTAATGTGTCATATCCATCTCCGTATGCTGTGTCATCTTCATCTAGAGTTCCACCACCAAAAGCAAGGTTTAAGTTTGTTAAACTTGCTTGAGCTAGTGTTCCAGTGATTCTTATTTCTTGTGCAGTTTTAACTGATTTAATTGGATCAATTTCCTCTGCAACCATGATGTCCTCAAAAGACTTATCGTACTCTAGAGTCCATCCATCTTCGGAATAACCAACATCTGACCACCCAGAGGCAATTTCTGCCCACTCAGTAGCTGTAGTGCTGTCTGCACCTGGGAACGCTGTTCCTTTATTAGCTGCATACAAAACACCTGTGCCGATAAGCACATCAGATATTGTACCTGATGTATTATATGATGTTGTTGACATACAATACTCCTAACTTATACTTCTAATATGTTTGCAAACATATCTTTTACTCTTCCTCGGATCCATACCAATCTTCAGAAATGTCAGGCTCTTCAACAACTGGATCAACCATATTGTCTATAGTCAATTCAGATTCTTTGACTCTTGTAATTTTCCAGTCTTGATCTTCTGTGATAAATCTTGGCATGCTATGATCCCACATACGACCTCTGGATTCTTTTAACCTACTCCAGTCTTTAAGGCTTACTTCTTCCCATACATCTTTGGTAAATTTAATACCAGTAATAGCGTCACCAATACTATCTGCTGGATAGATCGGATTAACTTTAACTTTAATCTTTTTACTATTTGCCATAATTTACCTCAAGCAATATATTAGAGGATTAATTTGCAGATTAGTGTTATTCGGAATGTCTATAGAACATAGTTACGCCTATAGAAAAGTTAGCTACGAGTATCTCTTCTTCCTCAACTCTTGTAGGCATAGAAGTTATTTCAAAACCATATATTTTTGCTTTAGTTCCACCAGAAGTTTCCACCATTGAACTTCCAGCTTTAAATATTTGTGAAGATATTACTTGTGCTACATTTGAAGCTGTAGAATAATCTGGCTCTGGTTTAGTTCCATCTCCACCCCAACGACCTGCATAACAATCAATAGAAAAATCTGACTCATTGATAGCTGTTTGGCTTGTAGGGTTAATTAATGCACTACCTCTATTAGTTATGACAACAAATGGAAGTGTTGGTTCTAAAGGTAGCCTTGTAGCAACTCTTGTACTAATTAGATCTGTAATTGCTGTTTGATCTAATAACCATTGGCGAAATATAATTTCAGCGTCAGGTGGCATATTTGCATATTCAATTCCTTGCATTATCTCATCTTTCCTGGTACACCTGCTTCATACCCCATTGCTCTTAATAAACTACGATCCTCATCTGTAACATTTCTAGCTGAAAGCTCAAAAGAGTTCCAACCACCTTTAGGAATACCTGGTTGTAAATATTTAGGTGTTAAAGCACTTTGAGGTCTAAATTGAAACTCCCAGTTTTCTATATGCTTAGTAGCAACTTCTAATCTTTTAGGTAATTCGTCTGCTATAGCCATTTTAACTGCATGTCCCCACCAATAAGGTTTACTAGAATTTATCCACTGACTATGATTATTAATTCCAAATTTACGAAGATCATAAAATGCACCTTTGTATATTGTTTTCCACCAATAAGGTGCTAGATCAGCAACATCGCCAAAATTACCTTCAGAAGATCCTACTGTAATAGTTCCTGCAACTAGCGCTTCTGGATCATTAGTTGTAAATCCACGATTATTAATACTATCAATTAATGAACCAGAAAGAATAGGCGCACCTGCCATTCCACCTGAATTTAAACCAATCATATATGCTTGTATAGTTGACAAAAACTTTACTGGGCTATATTCCGACACACTAACGCCAGAAGTTTCATAACTAAACTTTGCTGCCTGATATTGCCTTTGCATTTTAGGTTCTAGTAAAATTGCTTTCTTGGCTTCTTCTGTCATAGCATATCCATTTATGTATGCTTGAATTTGTGTTTTTCTATTAAAGAACTGTTGTATTTCTCTACCAACATATCTACCGTAAAAATTGTTAGCTAATCGTGACGCAAATCCTAAACCCTGTGGAATTACAGCTTGACCAAATTTACCAGCAATACGACCTGCAACTCTACGACCTACCCTAAACTTTATACCCTGACCACCAGGTGATATAGATTTTAAATCTGAAGTAAGCCTTGCTGTTGTAAGAGAAATCCTACGAATACCTCTTAAATTATTTTGATAAACATTTAAAGATATTAAGTTACCAGTTCCGTATCTTGCTGATGAAGTATTGTATAAAAAATTTCTAAACCTGTTAACTTTTGAAGGATTTATTTGTTTTACACCCATTAACCACTCCTACGCATTGTGACTGTTTTGATTACTGGGTTTGAATATCTATTTTTCTTTTCCTCAATACCCAATACATCGTAATATTTACTATTCAATACTGCTCTGTGTGAAGTTTTTACATTTACATTTGCAGGAATATGGATATCAATTTCAGATACTTCAGTATCTCTAGTTCCACTATCCTCATCTGATGTCCTTGGATCAATACGACATTTTGTAGTAATATCATCAACCCAATCAGAATTATACAATCCTCTTTCATCGACTGTAGATGTTCCAGCAGATTGGAATACGACAGTTTCTTTTAGATATGTTTGGTAGTTGTAAGACATACCTATACTTTACTAATTAAAAGCTATTTTTTAGGTATCTAAACTTTTTCTAAGTTTATCTAACCTGCTACGCATATCTTCTAAATTATTTAATTTTTCTTTTATATCAATGTTGGTACAATCTGGATAATCTTTACAATATTTTGAATATCCGTCAATATATTTAGCAGATCGCTTATATTGATCAATAGGCTTTTTTTCTTTACAGCCCTCACAAACTTTTTCAGTAGGGTTCATTTTTTGATTATATGCCCATTGTTGAGCCTCAAGAACAGCGAGATATATGGCTGGATCCTCTTCGTACCAACTTACAAACTTTTCATAACCAATAGGAAGGTCAGCATATGTAATTCGCCTAGTTAATGTGTATTCACCTGATCTAATTCTTTCAACTACTTTCCTAGATATCTTGTAATCTATTTCTGATATTTTCGGAAATCCTGCTTGATCTCTTAACTGTCTAACTCTTTCGTGTGAACAGTCCCATTCTTTAGCCCATTCACTTAAACGCTTATATGGATCTTTTTTAAATAATTCATATGCTTCTTCTACACTAGGCAATCTTCTACTTGGCATTTTTCCTACGCTTTCTAGTTAATCCTCTTTGTTTACGAATTTTCCTACGCTCTCTTTCAGATAAGCCACCCCATATTCCAAACTTTTCTGCATTTACTATTGCATATTCTAAACAGTGTTCTTGAGCTTTACAGGAATTACATAATTCTTTTGCTTGTCTAGTGCTTGCACCTCTTTCAGGAAAAAAGATGTCTGGATCAGCGTCTTTACAGTTGGCATCGACTTGCCACCATAGTTCTTGTAATCTTAATAAATTACTTAGAGATTCCTCTTTATATTCCACTCTTCACCTGCAATAATTTCACTAAATTTTTGGTTGACATAACTTTCCATATCAACTCTCTCTCTTGTGTAATTATTTAGGTAAACAGACATTAAACCGTGATAGTTTAGAAATCCTATTAGATACACATATGTTGCAAGATCCATTAAACGAATACCTGCTTTTTATATGGTTGTAATAAGAGTTTATCTGATTGCTTGAGAACTTCGCCATCGAAATATGCTAAAGGATCAGCAAATCTCACAGCAAGATCTCCAATGCGTTCTTCAATTACATTTGTCATAGTAGCCCCATTAGTTGAATCACTTAAATGTGTTTCAACTGTGCCTGTCTTAGCTTGACTGCTCAAGTTTAAGGCAGACATGACAATTCTTGCAGAAACTCTTGCACTTGTAAACTTTATGTCGTCAGGAATTGTAGAATATCCTGCGTTATAAACAATTGTGATGTTTTTAGGTTTAGCACCAGACCAACGACCTAGTACTCTTTCGACTCTACCATTACTATGGTAAACATAATCAGATTCATTACCCTCTGATAAACTATTACCATCTTCAGTGATTGATGTTATCGAATTTACAGGAATATGCTTTAAAGCAAGTTCCCTGATATTATCACCGAATAATATTTCTGTATGATCTGCTAATTCAATATCATAACCTAAATATGTTTTAATAACCTGATCAGCAAATGGAATAATATTATTTGTGATTGATGTTTGTAATGTAGAGCTAAAGTCAATTTGGACAATAGCTTCTACATCAGAATAACTACAGAGAGCCATTTAGGATCTCCTTACTTATCTTCTACATCTTTTGGCTTAACAGCCTTATTTTCAACTTTCTTTTTAGAAACTTTCTTTTCTGGCTTAATATATCCAATTTCTTTCAAATAACTTTCTGGGTAGCTTTTACCAGCGCCACCTAACTTAGAAGCATTTGATTTTGGAAGTTCAGCTTTAGGTCCTTCAAAAAAGGATCCATCGCCCATTTGCCATAAATCTTTCTCTAATGTTATAAATTTCTCTGCCATAATGATTTAATCCTAACTTACTTTTAATACTTTTTGGGTTTTTGCCTCTTAAATGCGTATGGGGGCGTTAGCCCCCATACTAAAACTACTTAATAAAATTAAGCGTTTGTGATCTTATGGAATGCTGCTTGTCTGTAAACAGGGAATCCAACACGCATTGTAGCTCTGATCACCATGATGTTCTTTGTAAAGTTTTCACCATGTGAATCAGAAACTGCGATGTCAATACCTTGTCTCATGACAACATGTGCAGCTTCTCCACCACCAAATTTACCAACTAGCATGGTACCTTCGGAAATAGCTGTTGAAGGAACGACTTTAAGTCCCCACAATTGATTAGCTACTCCTCCAGCAAAACCACCTGCGCTAGCAAATACAGGGCTTTTAGCTGTATATCCAGCAGAGCTTGTGCCTGCAAAGTCTTCATCTAATTGAAGTACGATTTGCGCCCAATCATTAGGGTGGATAACAACAGCATCTGGCTCAGTAAAAGCATTTACACGAATATCGGTAATTGCATTATAAATTGCGCCAATTCTGCCTAAGCCACCTGCGTAGCTGGAATAATCAGTTGATCCAACGCTTGCTTTACCAGCGTCTAAGATACCTTCTAGGTTTGGGGAAGTACCATCTCCTGAAAGAAGTTGGCTGTCCAAACGAAGTCTGATCATTGTTTGCAATCTTGAGTTCAAATATCCCTCAAGGCCAGAAACATCTGCCATTAATTCATCAGTAACTGGTATATTTACACCAAGTTTTGAAATTGTGGCTGTTCTCTCTGTGAATGCTAATGCTGCTTCACCAACTGCTGCTGCCTCTGCGGCTTCAGCTGCGTTATTTGTGAAAGTTGTTTCTTCCAAATAAACGAAAGCGTTTTGATCTGTTTGAATTTGATCAAACAATCCAATAACTGCATTAGGATCACGAAGAGCTGTTTCCAAAATACCAGGTTGTCTTAAAGACTCTGGTGGGTATCCAGTTGTAGTTAAGTTAGTCTTAACTTCAAAAGGAACTGTGCTTTGAATATTCTTAGCACCATTTTCAACATAGCTTTTGTAAGCTGCTGATTTTAGAACTTCTGCACCAAAAGATGAACCTTTTGATTCTTCTGATGGGTTAGGTATGCTTGCTACAGGGCTGTCGCTCATATCTAATTTAGATTTAGCTTCAGCTACTTTAAGATCATCTCTTAAACCTTTAAGAGCTTCATTTCTATCAACGATAGATTTTTTTTGCTCTGAAGTAGCGCCACCGTCTTGTTCTGAGATTTGGTCAAAAAGACCTTTTAATTCAGCAGATTCTTTAGCGATGTCTTCACGGATTTTTTTTACATCCATTATTACTCCTCGATAATTTATTCTGTGTCTTCTAATTCAATGTCGGTTAATGTAATGTCAGACAATACTTCTTGACTTTCTAGCCAAAGATTATCTAACTCTGTGTCTACTTCTACTTCTACTTGATCAACAGGTTCCTCAGTTTCTCTTTCATCACCTGTATCAACCTCTGGTTCTTCAGCAGGATCTACAACCTCAGCCTCAGCTTTTGGTTCTTCCTCTACTACTTCCTCTTCAGTTTCAACTTCGTCTGAAATTTCTACTTCAGTTTCTGCTATTTGATCTTCTATTTCGGTATTTTCAACTGTTTCAGTTTCCAATGCACCCTCACTTCCAAATTCTTCTACGAATTTATCTAGTTCATCAAAAGCATCTGCGACACTTTCTTGAACTGTTCTGAGAGCTTCTGTTGCTGAAACCCCCAACTTCCTACCATTCTTTTGTCGGAGTTCTCCTATAGCTTGAACTCTGGCGACTAGGCTATTCAATGCTGCAAGCACATCTTTTACCTCATCAGAAAAGCGTTTACCTTGCACGCTGGCACTCTTTTCCGAAACTTCTAAATTTTGTATCTTTTCAGGATCAGGTTCTATAAGATTGTCTTTAACCTGTTTCATTTTTTCAGCAACTTCCCTGACTAAATCAACCCACCACTGTGGCAAGTCTGCATTTTCATCTTTTGGAATTGCTTGTAAAATATCTTTCATGTCATTTGCAATATTTCCAAGAGCTTCCATTGCTGCATGTTGTTCAGTGTGTGTCTTAGCTTCTTTTTTCATACTTTCCTCATATTGTTCATGAGTTGCGCATGGCATAAAATACACGGATCCATTGCTATCTATACTATGAGATCCAGAACAGCCAAGTTGTTTTGCTCTTTCCTCAGCTTCTTCTTGTGTGTTGTATAGATCTCCAGCTAATTTATTTTTCTCTTCAACTTCTTCATCTTGATCTTCAGATTGGAAACTGTCGTGTCCAAGAACACCTTTCTCATCGGTGTCTTTGTTTGTTGACTTAATTGCCATAGTGAATGTATCTTGGTTAGCTCCAACCAAAACTGGGCTAACTTCATATACCGATAAATTTTTGAGGTATCGAACATCTTGCTCATCTTGATCAGATGATTTTTTAAACTTTCCATATTCTGAATCTTCTACTCTAAAACCAAAAGACCATTGTTGCAAATTACCCATATTCTTGACAAGTTTGTAAGCCTCTGATCCACTGTCAGTGTCCATAAAAAACTCACCGTCAAAAACTGCTTTTTCACCATCTTTTACAATCTTTCCTCTACCTATTGGCTTATCCCATTGGTGCGCCCAGACCATTGGTACTTCTTCATTTACTGGATCAAAACCTGATTTGATAGCTGTAGGTAAAACGACATCACCGTCACTGTCCACATCGTTGAAAACAGAAAATACAGCTTTGACTTTGCCTTCTTCACCTTCTGATTTACTAAACTCTACATCTATTTTTTTATACTCTTCAGACATATTGCTATAGCTCCTATCTAATATATATATTTAATTGGTGCGCACAGCTCTACTGCCTAAACAGTACAACAATGGTATTTTATAGAAAAAAAATTAAAGTTAGTGTATTTCCGATTGCCACTTGATATTTGCCAATCACTGCTATACTAATATTGTGAATTTAGAGATAGTAAAAATATCAACTTTGCACATTGGATCTGGATCTTTCAGGCTTGAAGTCATGTCTGACGGTTCAGCTACTTTGGATATTTTTGATCGTGAGGTCCCATTGTCTTTAAATGATTTTAAAATAAGAGTATCGGACAATTTTAGCGCTAAAGATTTTACATATGGCGCTGAGGATAGGAACGAGTTATTAAAATGGCTGAAGAAAGAACTACAAAATCTGTAGCACCTTTTCACATGTTCATGGACGCTTTAGCGAAAGCTGATAAATCCAACAGAAATAAGTTAATTACTGATGAATTAGCATTAATTAATTCTGATGAACAAGTTAAGTTAGTTAATGAATTGAGATCTAGAGGTATTAATTATATCCCTAGCGAAAATCGGAGATTTTACGAAGTTTAGAAACTGGTTGTATTACTGATCTATCAGTTTCTGTTCTAGATCCATCTTCATTAATAGCCCAAACTTTAATTTTAGCTATAGGCTTTTCTGGTGTTGCGTCCATTTTTTCTTGACCTACTGAGATAGATCCAGATGTAGCTACACTTGTCACAATTCCATTAGCTGTTGAGGCTGGTTGTGGATCTTTATTTATACTCCATGAAACAGCGTCACCTTTTTTAATTGATCCTGCTGGTGCTTTTTCAGATCTTGCACTTTCAAACTCAACTTCAAAAAGAGCTTCTGCCTCTTCAGTGCTTACATTGATCTCCTCAATAATATTTTCATTATTTTTTTTAGAGCTTAAAGGATGATTGCTTGGTAACAAATCTGTATCATAAGCAGTCCTCTTGAATTTACCAGTTCTTAAAGCTGTTAATAGTCCATTCACTCTGGCCATTGCCCATTGTTGTGGTGAACTTACATTACCCCTGACAGATCCAGGATTATTTTGATATGCTGCTAAACCTCTGTTATAACTTGCAGTCAACATTCTTAATGTAGCTCTGTATTTAGGATTTTTTGCATTATGATCTTCCACTTTTTTCTTTAAAGAATCTTTAACTACTTGTGATAATGCTTTGCTCTCAATTTCAGCAAGTAATTCCTCTTGTATCTTTCTTCTTTCCCTGACAACTTTTTTGTATTCATTTACAGTTTTTTTCATAGCAGAAACGCCAGTTTTAGTAACTCCACCCCACTTCATAACTGCAATGTAACCATTTAGTTTTGTATTCCCAGAATGTCTTGCCATAAAACTTTCTCTACGCTTTACCCAATTTAAAACAGATTCTGATCTATCGCCTGATCTGTACTTAGTCCATCTGTTAAATGCGTCATTGCCAGTAAATGAAGTTGGTGGATTACCACCTGTACCAGCTCTACGCCAAATCTCTGGCCAGTTTTCTTTTAAGTCTTTTACATAGTTATAATCTGGAAATTGTTTAAATTTGCTATTACTGATCGATATAGTTTGATTATCACCTGAACTAGGAAAGTTAGTTTTCTTAGGTGCTTTCACATCTTTTTTCATTCTCTCAAGTTCATCTCTTGCTTCACTTTCAGATGAAAAACACTCTATAACATCATTAGTATCATGATCTAAAATACACCATGCACCATTTGGCATTTCAGCAACATATTTCATTTCCTCTTCATCTAGATAAGTTGGTGTTGGTTTTACCACTGGAGATCTAGTTGAGTCAACGCTTGCGCCACCAGTAGTCAAAACTTTATCAATTAATTGTTTTGCAATTTGCAAAACTGGATCTTCTTGTACAGGTTCTGTTTCCTGTTCTTCTTGAGGTATATTATTTTGACCTGGTGCTGTTTCGATCATATTCATTGGTCTTAAATAAACCTCATGACTGTCATCAACATCAAGTCCTACTGCTTTTCTAGCCTCACCAATTGTTATCCAACCACCTTGAACAGCAGTATTCATTCTTTTATAAAGATCATCTTTATCTTGTGATAATGCCCTTACATCTTCAAGATCGTATTTAATACTTAACCCTTCAGCTTCATAATCTTTTCTTAATAATTGATGTGTAAGCTCTGATGCTACAGATTTCCATAAAGGTACTAATTTTTGTTCTGTAAAAAATTCTCTTAATTCACGAGTATTGTTATATGTCGCTGCGTCCAAACCAGCTCCGAGTCCAGCGAGAATTGCTGGGACACCTAAAACAGCAGATACTCTCTCTTCAGGCAATTTCCTAAGTTCAGTTAAGTTCATTTGATCTGGTGAAAAAGACACGACTTCAACATTCATCGCACCTGACAAGATCATTGGCGCACCTCTGTTCTTGCCACCAAACTTCTGCTTGTACATCGCAGAGATAGCCTCAGCTTCCTCTTTCGATGGACCACCCATTGAGTCATCTTTTGGAGAGAGTATGACACCTGGTACAGCCATGTTATGTAAGAGTGCTGCTGCATACTGTCCTGCCGCCTCATCTCCTAAGATTTCTCTTAATACTGATTTTAGAGGAGCGAAACCTCGTCTATGGTTATTTGGATCTATTCCTTGACGAATATGCACTATATCGTTAGTTGGAACGATTATACTATTACCTCCAAGTCCACCATAAGGACTGTATTTAAAATGTGTAATTAAAGTATTTTCATCACCTTTAGGTTCAACCATATTTGGCATTAAAGGTACCAGCTCTACCACATTTCCATCTACATTTCGGTTTTTATACAGATAAGCATCTCCATAAGCTGATAATGCTGTAACAATATAATGAGCCATTAACACACCTGAAGTAAATGGATTTGGTCTATTTAATAATTTTAAAACTGGATGATTTTTTATTCGATCATTTCCATATTCTGCTTCATCATCAATAACAATATTTTTTGGTTCTGCAAAAGATGTTGTCAATACATTCAAACAAGCAACTACTGCTGAATTGTTTGATCCATCTCCGATATCATCTAATTCTGAAACTGGCCAGTAACCAGCATCTGTATTGTAACCGTAAACTGCTCTGTCTAAACTTGTTTGCTGATTATATCTACTATATTTTTGTTGTTGTCTTTGTGTTGGTTGATTAAGGTAATCAACAAATCTACCTATTCTTGATTTATTATCTGCCATTTAAAATGCTATCCATTCTCTACGCACTTGAGCGCATAAAACTCCGTATGCTAATGCATCCACTACATCATCATGATGACCTACTGGAAATGTCATTAATTCTCTTTCTACTTCAGGTAACCACATCGCACCTTGTCTAAAGTATACATCTCCAGACTCCATCCTTGCTGCTAAAGGCATGGCACGACTAATTTTATCTTTGTCAGCTTTCAATTCCTTGACAGCTAGACCATCTCTTTTAGCAAACTGGATAAGCGAAAGTTGGAAACCTGCTCGTTCCATACCAACCCATTGTAAATCAAATTCTTTCATTTTTTGTCTTATTTTAGGTATTATGTCTGGTGCTTGCATCCTTTCACGATGAATATCCAAAATAAGTATTTTACCTTGTGGTGTGACTGCGCAACTGGCTATAACTGTATAATCTGCGTTTTCATCAATGCTAGTTGCAAGATCTACTGTAGCAAATCTTGTACATTCTGATAACTCTACATTTTCAGAACCAGTAAAGTATCTACCATTTTTTTCTTTAAAATAACTAAGCCACTCAGGTTTTAATAAACCTTGTCCAGCCTCTACAAATTCAGCTAAATATTCCTGAGCGTAAACAATAGATCCAACTTCTGTTTTAGCTTGTTCAACTTCTGCTTTATCTACAAGAGGATTAGACCAGCTAGGAAATTGGAATCTTTCCCAATCCTCTCTACCCTCAGCCATTTCCCACAATTCATAAAACCAATTGTTCATACCTATTGGTGTTGAGATAAATAAAGCACCACCTTTTCTTTCAGTAAGAGTAGGTCTTAGAACTTGTTGCCATACATCAGGCTTAACGAATGCTGCCTCATCCATTACTAAGAAATCCAAACCTTCACCACGAAGTCTATGTGGTGTATCAGCAGATCTAACTGCAATAGATCCACCTGTTTGAGGGAATTTTACTTCCATATTGACTAATGAAATATTAGGTTCTAAAAGTTCTGGGAATGATCTTGCTGATTCTTGAATATCACGCCAACCAACTCTTGCGATTGAATAAGTAGGTGCAACCCACCAAGCTCTTTTACCTTGCAAGGCTTTTTCCATACATAATTGGACACCAAGTCTTGATTTACCAAATCGCCTACCAGCACACAAGATCTTCCAACGAGCATTACTATCTGAAACTGTTTGCTGTGCTTCGTGTAAAGCTGGGAAACCAATAACAAAAGTATCAGCACCAACTTTGACTTCTAATTTTTTTATATTTTGTGACTCCATCAAATGAAGTCTAACAGTTAAAACTGAGAAGAATCATCAATAACTTCAAGAACTAATACATAACCAAATTTGTTAAGTAGCTCTCTATTAGCTATTGCTTTAACCTCATCATCTTTTGAGTAACTAATTTTATTAGGAATAGATACAAATTCTACAACTGAAAAATCATTTTCCTCATAAATTAAAGAAAAAGTATTTTCTAATTTCCAATCATCTAAATCTTGACATATGAGAAAAAGTTGAGATCCTGGTTTCATTGCTACCCCAAGATCTACAATTTGTTTTCTTAAAAAATTCTCTGGATCAATGTCGCTTGCATTATCTAAGTAATCTAAAATATTTAAAATTACAATATCTGCCTCATGTACAGGATCAGGGTAATTATCTACTGTCCAATCTGCTTGTTGGACTTTCTTTGCATCTGCATGAGGATAAAGATCATAACTATTGCATTGAAAAGCAAAATCTCTACAAACATCATATGTCACTTGATATTTATCAGTAAGATCAACTACTTTTGTATTTTCCTCAAGTTCTCTATTTTCAAACCAATAAAACAAATTCGCTATCATTTGAGGTGGTGTTTTCTGATCGTCCTCAACACCATAACTTCCTAATGCCTTTCCAAAAGTCCAAACATTACTAGATTTAATATTTATATTTTGATAAAGCATTACATCATTGCTTGTACTTGGATCAACTAATTTTTGTACTTTATGTTTCTTTACTTCTTCTCTAGCTCTAGCTACTGTAAATTTTTCATCACGAGCTTTAATTAAAAACTTATCCTGATCTTCTTGATCTAACTGTGCAATTTCATTATGAACAGACCATGAAACTTCTGGAAGTCTACGCTCTTTGTCAATTTGCCTAGCTACATAACTGGCTTTACTAAAAGTAGAATAAGGTATTTCCATTGATAAAGCCTGACTTGCTGCCTCGCCGTATTTTCTTTCACCAAAGTTCCACCAATCACCTAGCCACCACATAATATTTTGTGTAGTTTGTATAAGTTTTGATCCTATGTCCAACCATTGTTCAAAAGTTGTTTCATCAGACAACTGCATATAAGTTGCCTCTCTACGATTTTCTGTATTTATTATCTCTCCCATAACTAAAAATTATAACATATCTTTGTGACAAAATCTAAAAAAATAAAAAAGCATGTCAGGATCAGCTAGGGAAAAACAAATAAAAAACCTAGAGATCCTGAACGAGTATCAGACTAAGAACTTTTCAAATGATGATTTAATATTTCCAATGTTAACTCTTGAACGAACTTCAGAAACTGGCTGACCATTCTGAAAAGCTATAAAAGTTGGTACACCGAAAATACCGTATTGATTAGTAATGCTTGTGTCACTTTCAATATCAAAAGCAACAAATTCGACCTTTCGGTCTTTCCATTCCTGATTTAGAGATTCAACTGCTGGCGTAATTTCTTTGCATGGCATACACCAATCAGCTTCAAATTTAACTACAGTGGTAATTTCATCTCTATTAATTGTTTCGTTAAAGTTACTTTCATCGACTTTCTTAATCATAGTTTTTCCATAGTAGCATAAGCAAGATTTTTTTAAAACTTTTAGTATTCTTAAATTATGAAGAAAATATTTACAGTAGAGAAAGATCACGCACCTACTTTAAACAGAAAAGAGCGTAGAAGACTTGCTAAAAAAATTCGAGACGATTTAGCAAGAGAAAAAAAGATCCTTAAAAAAAATAAGGCTGTACCGTTAGATACAGCCGATGATGGGAGGAAGTCGGTTTAGTAGCCGACTTAATAATCATAGACTATCCCTATAAAGTTTAAGGTAAATAAAAAAGCGAGGTGGTTGAAGACCTCGCTTTCTTATTCAGTCAGTAACACGAAAGGCGTTTTCTGTTACAGCTTACTATGGATTGATCCATAGATGAATACAAAAAAATTATACTACTCAGGAATTTCTTTGCAAACTTTTAAATATAAATTTACTAGATCATCTGCGTCTTGTACTAAATTAATTCCTTTGATCCTCATGTAATTAAATTGTTTTAAAACAACTTCCATAAAATCATCAGAATCAATTAATTCATGCAGTGCATCTTTTCTTTTTGTTCCTGCTGGAAAATTAAATTCACTTGCCATTATGCTGTCCCTTCTGCTTTGATCCCAGTTAAAAGTTCATACTCATCATTTATAACTGGCTCAACAATTGGTGGTATATAGTCTAGCCCACCTTTCATCATTTCGTGGAAATTGTCTATAGCATCTTCTGGACTTTTTCCAGTCATAACAAATGTGACTTTATAATCTAAAACAATATTGTCTTCTTCTTGATCTTCTACTTCAACATACTTCTTACTAACATCAAGTGAGTAATCTATGTCATATTGCTTTAATAGATCGTTTTGTGATTCTTGTTTATGATCCCAAATCATTTGTACTATTTTTATTGCTTCAGTTTCATTTTCAGCTTTTAAGATATAATCTTCAGTGCTTTCAAAACTAACCATAATATTCATTTCTTACCTGACCTTTCTAATATATATTATATACTCTTCTCTACTCTAGTCTACTCTTCTCTACTCTACTCTACTCTAGCCACGGAATTCCGAGGTGGTGTCACACGGAATTCCGCGGAATTCCGAGGAAAGTGACTCGGACACAAAAAAAATCAAAGTCAATGTTTATGGGCGTTTTTCAATGTAGCCGATATCGGAAAAATTCACTGATTGGCAAGCACTGTTATGCAATTTCACAATTTAACAACTTTGTAGCAAATTTTTTGTATTTTTTCACAATCTAAATACTTTGTGAAATATTTTTAACATATTTTTAACATAAATTGTTTTTATAAATCGAACAAATGTTCTATTATGGAAAACTTATGTTAGATATAAAAGATTACTTAACTCAAATGGCAGTAGGAATGACAGATGGTAAATCTCTGTATGAAGCCAAATGGGGTAAAGTAAAGAAACACAAAAGAATAAGGCAAGTTTCATCACACGCTAATTTTCATGCTATTAACTTTAAACTTACTGAGGACGATCTACCTTAACGATTTCTGGATCAAAGACTAAAGTTTCTGCAATCATGGATCTGATGATTAATCGACCTACAAGCTCAGAGAATTGTGGCACTACGCCATTTCCTAGAGCTTTAAGTCTGTCAACATCATTATCTTTGCGTTCAGCTACTCTTTCTTGTCCTTTTTCCCACTCGCTATCAATTCCCCAATCGTTAGTTAGTCCAAGTTCAGCCAACCATCTGGGTAACCCATAAGTCTGTTCACCCATGCTGGGTTGAGGCGCTTGCCAATCAATGTTGGATCTCGTTCCCCAATGTCCTGTTCCAAAGTAGAGCCGTGTTTCCCTGCTCTCGCTGATGGGGTATGGCGATTGACTGGCTTTGAGGCTTGACTTGCTGCTGGTGTCGAAAAAGTTTCCTTTTCCCTCACTTGCACTTTGTCTGCTAGATTGAGGGATCTGCTCTCGCCCCCACTTTTCGCTACTCTCCTGCCCTTGTCGTTCAGTTCCAAATTCTTGTGTTCGTTGTCCTGTGTCGATGGTGTCGGCCACATCTCCATTTCCTCTTTGGTTTTCCACTCCATCACTTCCACTGTCATCAATTCCTTGTCGTATTTGATCTCCTGTAGATGAGGTTTGATCTGAATCCATTGATCCACTGTTGGATGACTGAAGTATTTGTCTTTCCTGAACCAATGATCCACTGTTGATTTCTTTATTCCTGTCAATTTCTGAAGTTTGGTTGCTGATGTCTGACTCCTCAGATATTCCACGAACTCCATTTGATCTGGAAGCATTGGTCGTTTCACTATCTCGTGATCCTGGTAATACTCCATTAGGCTCGGATCCTTTTCTATCATGTCCATCCAGACTTGATCGCTCAAAGTTCTCTGTATTCTGTGACCTGTCGCTCTGCGTGTTTTCCCCTGCATGAGTTTCGTTGCGTGTTTCAGGCTGTCCTCTTTCTGATCCATTGTTGTGGGTGTTAACCAAATTTTCGGATTCTCTCGCAAGTTGCCAGTAGATTTTCTTTTGCTCTTCCTCTCTGGATCTCCACGATACAAGGCTCTCTCCAAAGCGTCCCCTGATCTCGCTGGCAAGTGATCCATAGTGTTCGGTGTCTCCCACGATTCCAACTCCCACCCATCTTTGTCTTTTGTGCCTTGCTCCAACGAACTTTGCTGATATAAGTTGCCATTCAAATCTATAATGGCGCATTTCGGCCACACCTTTGAGGACACGATTAATGGCTTCTCCGTTGCTTGCTCTGAGGATGTTGGGGACATTTTCCAACATGAAGACTGGTGGTCGTAACTCATTAATAAATCTTTCGACTTCATCCCATAACCATCTTTCATCTAATACTCCTTTCTGGTTTCCTGCCACGCTTACTGGCTGGCAAGGAAAACCTGCTGTGATAATATCTACCTCTGGTAAATCTTTTGTGTTTATTTCCTCAACATTTTTGTTTAAAACTAAACTATCAGGAAAATTTTTTTTTAATATTTTTGTACAAAATTCATCGTTATCTATTTGCCATTTGACATCAGTAACAAGTCCTGATCTAACTAAGCCAAGTTCTATACCACCAATACCTGCAAACATGCTGCCAAGTCTCATTTGATTCTTTCTTTTGCTATTTCTAAATATTCTGGTACTAATTCTATACCAATAAAACTTCTTTGTCTATTCATGCAAACTACTCCAGTTGTTCCACTACCTAAGAAAGGATCTAGTACAATTTCGCCCTTTTGTGTGTAATTTTTAATAAAATGATCAGCTAAAGAAAGAGGCATTTGTGCATTTAAGTTTTTTATATACTTAGTTCCTTTATTTATTTCAACATGATTTCTTAAAAAATGTTTATTTCCTTTTACCTTAGATTTAGAAAAACATAAAATATATTCAACTACATTTGAAACATAATATTGTTTTGAACTAGGTGTCGCATTAGGCTTATACCAAATAAAGTTTTGTTCTAAAATATCTGCATAATGACCTATTAGTTTAAAAACATCTTTTTTATTTTGTGAGTTTGCTTGTATATTCCAAAAAACATACCCACTAGAAACTCTTAAAAGCTGGTCAATGATTTTTGTACACCAATCAAAATAGTTTTCATTACTATCTTCAAAATGTTCATATTTACCTTTTGCTTTTGATTGTATAGATCTACTTCTGCCAATATTGTATGGTGGACTAGTAAAAACATGATCTACATAGTCATCTTGCATTTCTTTTAATATTTCTAAAGCGTCACCTTGAAATAATGTTATCAATTCGTTCCTTTGCTTTTTCGTAAAACTCTGGATCTAACTCGGATCCTATAAAATTTCTTTTTAATTCTAATGCTGCAACTCCAGTACTGCCACTACCCATTGTAAAATCTGCAACAAGATCTCCTTTGTTGGTAAAGCTGTAAATAATATCCTTTAAAAGATCAACAGGTTTCTGTGTTGGGTGTATTTTTTCCTCATCTCTAGGATATTTCAATATGTTGCTTTTTATTTTTTCGCCTTTTTTTAAATTAAATGTTTGTAAATGCTTGTTGTTTATTTTTTTTAATTCTTTATAAGGAATAAATTTTTCGTTATTTTCAAGGTTGAATCTTTCAATGAGATCGTTATAAGCCTCTTCGGTGCATAATTTGAACTGTGTGCTTTCTGTTCTAAAGGTATGGTCTATTCTTTGTCCAAATTCTAAAATTAATTTTGCTTTACTCCAACCTATATGTTTTTGTAACCAAGAAAAATATTGTCGCAATGGATTATTGTTCATGGTGTCGTATCTTTTTGTAAAAACAATAATATCTTCAAAATAGTTAAGAGGCGCTCTCTTAGCCTGAAAAGCGTTTGCAAAGTGATCCTTTTCCCAGATCATTGTGTAAGAAAAGTTTAAATTATAAGAACTATGATTTATAAGGTTTGTTGTAAACGGTTGTACTCCAAAAAGTATTAATCTACCTGATTCCCTTAGTAATCTTTCCGACATCAGAAAAAACTTGTCTAAATCTATTGAGCTGTCCCAATCAAACTTTCCAAGCATACCATTAGTGTATCTACCATCATCTTTGCCTATATCTTTCATTAATCCATAGGGAAGATCACATAAGATAAGATCAACAGAAGAATGATCTAAAGTTTCCATAAACTCTAAACAATCGCCATTAAATAGCTTCAATTCTCTCCTTTGCTAATTTGTAATTATCGTTGTTTAATTCAATTCCAATAAAATCTACATTGTTTTTTATACAAGCGACACCAGTAGTTCCACTTCCCATAAAATTATCTAAAACAACATCGTTTGGTTTTGAGGCAATTTTTAATATTCTGTCTGCCAGAGCTAATGGCATTTGTGTAGGGTGTATTCTTTCTGCTTTTGGTATATTGTGTGGTACATACCATACAGAAGTTAATGGATCATCTATACCACAATCACTGTTTAAATAAATATCATCTCCTTTTGCAAGGTGATATATAATTTCGTAATCTAAATGGAATCTAGCTTTGGAACTATCAAAGCTACCAGCATATTTCCAAATAATGTAACTTTTGAAATCAAGCTGTTGAAAAGCATTTGTAAATTCTAACCAATGAGGTGTCCTTAATTTTTTTTGCGCTGTTTTGCTTTTAATATTAAAAAACAACTGGCCGTTAGGTTTTAAGATCCTGGCGTATTGTTCAAAGACTTGATCTATAAATTCTGAGTACAGCTTTAAAAATAGAATATCTTTGTTACTAGCTTGATATCCTGCACCAGAAATATCTTCATAAGGTGGACTTGTAACAATTAAATCAATTGAGTCACTTTGTAACTCTTTCATAACTTCTAAACAATCACCATTAAATAATTTCATTTCCCCAACTATCCCAACCCTCTACTTTTTGTCTTGCAAATAATTCTATACGAGGTAGATCTCCACAAAGCTCTACAATTTTATTTCTAACTACATCTGGTTTTTTTGAGTGTTCTTGTATTCTTTCATCAACGATTGAGTGAACACTAGCACTTTCTCTTTGAGGTTTTCCTTTTACACCTAGAAAGCAGACCTCAGCATTAGCTCTAGTCCAATGTCCCATACCCCAAAACCAAGTGTCTGCTTTCTTATTCCTTTTAACCCAAGTAAATGCTGCACTGCGATACTTGAATCCCCAACTTTCCATAGCTTGTAAACCTATAAGTAATTTAGGATAAGTGATCCACATAAACAAAATACAATTATCGTCTGCTATATCTTGCACTGGTAGATCATAGATCTCCTGTGGTTTCATCTGATTGTACTTACCGTCCCAATTTCTTTTAAGAAAACCTGAATCATAAGACCACGGTGGATCGGCATAAATAATATTATATTTTTTCTCTGGAAAAGGTATTAAATCTGATTCCCCCATACATCCCATCCTTTAGTCGTATTCCTTGCAAACAATTCAATTCTAGGGAGATCACCACACAAGTCAATAATATCATCTCTAATTCTGTCTGGTTTTTTGCTGTGTTTAGATCTAGGCTCTATTACTAATTCTTTCACAGCTTTAGAAACTCTACTTGGTTTACCTTTTGTTGCTAATAAACATATTTCTGGATTTCCTCTTGTCCAATATCCTAAACCAGTGAAAAATCCCTCAGATTTCATATTTTTTTTAACCCAGTTGAAAGCTACTGTCTTGTAAGTAAACCCCCAACTTTCAATAACTTCAAATGCCTGTGGTAAAGAGTGGTTCACTACCCATAAAAATAAAACACAATCTTTATCAGCTATGTCATTTACAGGTAAAGACTTGATCCAGTTCAGATCTTGTGTTGCATAATGCTGATTAGGATTTCTGCCCTCGCCTTTTTTACTAAAGTTCTTAAATGACCAGGGAGGATCTGCGTAAATAATGTTGTATTTTTTATCAGGAAAAGGTATTACCGTCATAAAAATATTTTAATATATTGTTGCATATAAATCTACTTATGGTTAAATAAGTACTGAATCAAAAGAGTCCTCTTCGGTCTTTCTAGACCACAGGACGACTCCTTTTTTTCGTATTACTGGCAACAAGCCCTCCAGCAATGGAGGGTTTTTGTCTTGTGTAACACTTTTCCGATATCGGAAAACTTATGAACTGTATTTAATATTAAATTCTATTGTCTTACCCTCTGAATGAGCTTCAAGTTCTCGCTTGTCTTTACCCCAATCTTGTGGATTAGATCGCTCTAAGAACCAAGCACTAGCCTGCCATACTCCATTATTCGCTGCCTCTGTGATTACAGCTATATGGGAAAGCTCACCCTCGATCTTTGCCTTTTTTAAGGACTGCCAAAACTCCCATAAATTGAGATCATCAGCGTTATTTATACGATCTGGGTTACCTAAACAAGCCTTATCGATCTTCTGGAACTCTCTTTGCCACCTATAAAAAGTAGTTTCTGATATTCCAGCAAAATCTGCTGCTTTTTTCTGACTTAAACCCATTTTCAAGCCAGAGGATAATTTCCTTACTGTGTCATCGGTTAATTTGCTTGGCCTACCAACAATCTCTATATCGAAATCCTCTTGATCCGCAACAGCTATATCTGTATTCCCGCTGCGATCAATTTCATCAACCGAGTCAATAATTTCTATTTCATCACTCATATACCCTTATTGTAT
>Ga0208899_1000228_pt1 | contig 37953 bp, 37 predicted proteins | sample VirMetDEL_Nov_24_FD_184518 | JGI IMG/M metagenome (GOLD analysis project Ga0208899, IMG submission 184518) | Aqueous microbial communities from the Delaware River and Bay under freshwater to marine salinity gradient to study organic matter... | ecosystem: Environmental > Aquatic > Marine >... | reverse complement strand
CGACAAGCACATAGAAAAAGACCGTGTGCTTTTCGTGTTAGATGACCGCGATCAGGTGGTCGATATGTGGAGGCGTAACGGTCTCACATGTTTTCAAGTAGCAGAAGGGGATTTTTAATGATGCCCAAGTTAAGAGTAAGTACTCACTGGTTAACAGAGGTGAAGTATCATTTGGGGGATAGGAAACATTCCCCAAACCCAAGCGGTAGCCGTAAGTGTTCAGCATTTATAAAAACACAAGCGAGCCGTGAAGCTAGGCGTAACGCCAAACAGTTAATAAACTTTGAACTAGAACTTTTAGATAATGGAGAACTAAAATGAAATACGAAGACACAGCAATAGATTTCGCAGCGGTTCATGCTACGCACTCACAACTATCGAAAGATTATTATGTAGACGGAGCAATGGGCGAAGGTAAAGCCGAACTAATGCAAAGCGTTAGCCAACTGGCTAACAACATCGCAACACTTTCATCAAGCGCAATGCTTGTGACTGTGAACATATCGAAGTGGCAAGGACGTGCACACGACAAGCAAGCGTCAGCGGAAATCGCTGCGTCGAACAATGCCGAGCGTGGCGCAGCTAACGTACATAAAAAGTTGTTGCCAAACAGTGATGCATTTAAAGCAATCATTGACCACGCAGGTTTGATGCACCGCATACATACACGTATGACTATGCCGTGGGCAGATAAAGGCGCGAGGCTGTTACCGACAGCGCAGTACATGAAGTATCATGGTGAATTGACTATGCTGCAAACTGAGTTTTATGCACGTGTAGACACGTTTATAGATGATTACAATCTTAGCATTGCTGAGGCGCAAGTTCATCTTGGCGAACTGTACGATGATAAAGACTATCCATCAGTGGACGAGTTACGTCAAAAATTCAAATGCGCGATTGCTTACTCACCTCTACCAGAGAGCGGTGACTTCCGTGTGGACTTGCCGAAAGAAGCTATCGCAGAATTACAAACTAGCTATGTCAACTATTATGAGGAGAAAACAAAACAGGCAATGAATGACATATGGGAACGTCTGTACAAGGTGTTGAAGAATATGTCCGAACGTCTCGACTATCAGAGCAAAGAGGACAAAAAGAAATTCAACGATACGCTTGTGTCAAACGTCACCGATATGGTCGAACTGCTGCGTGTTAGTAACGTGGCTAACTCGACGCGAATGACAGCTATGGCTGATCAATTAGAAGAGGCACTCATGGGAGTCACACCTGATGCACTGCGTGAGGACGACTACTTCCGTGCCGAAACCAAACAGGCGGTGGACAAAGCAATCGCTAACCTACCGTCATTAGATATATAAACAGTCTTTGGAGGACAACATTATGAATACAGCACAAAACATGTACAACCTAGATCTGTACGAAACCGAAGGACTACTTGCAGAACTGGGTCAAGATATCACTTTCCTAATCACTGGTGATATGGGTCAAGGTAAATCATCGCTACTCGATATGCTATCGGAGCGGTTTCCAGAACACGTACCTGTGTACTTTGACGCAACAAACAAAGACTTGGGCGACATGGCGTTGCCTGATCTTAACTCAGCAAACGATGGGTACGTTAGGTTTGTGCCTAACGAAGAGATGGGCTTACACCTAAACAAGCCTGTCATTGTTATGATCGACGAGTATGGCAAGGCTAATCCGTCGGTCAAGAATGCGCTCAACTTATTCATGTACGAGCGTAAGATGGGTGGCTACAAACTTCACCCAGATAGTATTGTCTTTGCGACGACTAACAAAAGTGGTGAGGGTGTCGGTGACATACTGCAACCGCATCAGTACAATCGTATCACAGAGATTACTCTGCGTAAGCTAAGTCATATGGACTGGATCGAATGGGGTATCAGTAATGGTATTGATCACCTCTTACTTGCGTGGGTCAAGGACAATCCACAGTTGTTCTATCCGTGGGAGAATGTGAAAGACCCAGACGAGAACGAGTTTATCTTTCATCCCAAAGCCGTGGGGCGTAAGCATTTCTTCACGCCACGTTCAGGTGAGAAAGCGTCGCGCATCTTACAGAAACGTGCACACCTGAGTGACGTACAGTTGACGGCAGCGTTGATAGGTACAATCGGTCAGCGCGGTGCGAAGGATCTCATGGCGTTCATACGATTAGCCGACAAACTACCTACGCTTCAGTCTATCAAAGACGATCCGAAGAATGCGCTTGTGCCTGATACGGCGGCAGCAAAAGTCATGGTCGTGTATCGTACACTGGCAAGTCTGGAGAAAGACTGGCTCAATGCGTGGATGGATTATCTTGATCGGCTAGACCCTGAGACACAGGGCTTGTTTGCTAACAACGTTGCTTCACCGAAGTACAGCAAGCAATCGATGGTGATGACTAACAAGAAATTCACCGATTGGGCAATGGCAAACAACTACATGTTTGCAGCAGATAAAGTGTAGTTAGTCAGCCGACTAACAGAGAGGAGAACAACTAATGTTTCTAGGAAATCTAACAGAAGAACAGCGGCTGTCAAAAGCCGTTGTCAAAATCATGGACAAAGCACCGTATCTATCTGCGGTGCTGATGATCGGTAGGCGTGAGATTACCGACAATCCAAAACATCGAACCGCATACACAAACGGTAAAGACGAGTTCTACAACCGTGTGTTTGTGGCTAGTCTAAACGATGCCGAGTTGCGGTTTCTTGTGCTACATGAGGTGTACCACAAATTGTTCAAGCATCTAACCACGTGGAAACATCTCTGGGAGAAAGACGCAGATCGTACCAACAGAGCAGCAGACCATGTAATCAACATCAAGATTGTAGACGAGTTCAGTCAAGATGGGTTTGCTACAATGACAGGCGTCTTGGAAGGCGGGTGTTACGATAGACAATACGTGGGTATGAGTACACAGGAAGTGTTTAACTTGTTACCCCCAGGCAATGGCGGTGGTGACGGTGGTCGTGGCGGTGACGGTGGCGGCGGTGTTAGTCAACCGACTAACGAGCAAGGTCAACAACCATTCGATGATCACGATTGGGAAGCAGCCAAAGAAATGACTGAGGAAGATAAGCGTGAGTTGGAACGTGATATCGACGAGGCGGTGCGCCAAGGCAGTACGATTGCAGGCAAGGTTGGGAGCGGTGGTAATCGTGACCTTGACGAGTTGCTAAAAACAAAAGTCGATTGGCGTCAAGCGTTGCGTGAGTTTGTTCAGAATACATGCACAGGCAAAGACTTCAGTACTTTCAAAAGACTAAACCGTAGATACATCAGTAAGCGTATTGCTATGCCGAGCGGTGTACAAGAAACGGTGACGTGTCTCGCAGAACACAACGACATGTCTGGGTCTATTGGCGCACGTGAACAGCAGATCATGATCAGTGAGTTGGCTGCAATCTGTGAACAAGTTAAGCCTGACGAGCTGCATGTAAGCTATTGGGACACACAGGTATGTGGCTATGAGAAGTACGTGGGCGCTGAAATAGCTGACGTTGCATCTAAAACAAAACCTGTCGGCGGCGGTGGCACTGACGTGACGTGCGTGCCCGAGTACCTCAAGCAACATAAGATCGAACCGCAAGCCTCAATCGTATTCACAGACGGACACTTGTATGGTGGTTGGGGTGAGTGGGATCATCCTGTGTTGTGGGTGATCGTTGATAATCCTAACGCCACACCAGATCATGGCGCAGTCTTACATGTGGATTCGGAGGACATACAATGATGGACTGGCAGGACAAATTAATCTTGGTGTTCACAGCGATACTTGTTGCTGTGTTCACCGCAGGAATACAACTTAATTGGTGGATGTAAAGGAGAAAAACAATGGCACTAACATATTCAAATTTTCTAAAGTTCGACGAGGTCGAGGCGTGGTACAACAACATCAAGCCTCTCGTATCTAAACTTCACATACGTGAGGACGACATCAGACCTATCGGTGATCGTAACCGTAAGTGGGAGCGTATCGTTAAGATAAGCCGAAACTGCTACGCATTGAGCGATGGGTATCACGAAGGTGACGACAAGTTCACACCTTATGGGATACATGAGTATGACTACAAGACTAAGACTACAACCACCCATTGGGACAGGCTTGGTAAGATGGAGTACTATGCACCGATTGTCTGGCGTAAGCACAAGGATGGGACTGAGACAGTTCAGATACGAAATTGTATTGGTAGTAACTCTAGTTATTCCATGGGTCGCTATGCGTTCTTACACAGACACATGCCACGTGGGATGACTTTTGTGATGGGTAACTCACTTCAATACGTCTCTCTGCGTGGACTAACAACAGTGAACGCACATTATCTAGCTAAGTGTAAAACTGTGCCGCGTGGGTACTACAAGCAATTCAAGGATAAGAATTACTTTAAAGATTGGATGCAAACCAAAGACGACAACTCTGCGTTGGTATTCATTAAGATTGGAGACGTTTGGGTACGTGATCCAGTATCTGGTAAGCTGCCACCACAAAAGCCAAAGGTGAACAAAGACCTAAAGAAAAAATACAAAGATGATATCAATAAATTCTTTGAGTGGGGTATGGCAATGTCACCTCTGCTACCTTTGAGTAGTGAGTATAACACAGATAAATCAAGGGAGTTACGTTCATACTATGGGGGCAAGGATGGCTACTCACATCATGATTTCACACCGACAAGTGCACGTGAGATAATACGTGATGAGAAACATCCCATGCGTTTGAACTACTGGGTCTCGTTTACAACTCAGATTGCAGACTATGATTATGGAGCAACTGGATGGGAGTACAAGTATCCAGTAAAGCATGTCGAGACAAAAGAGGACTTACAGAAAATGAGGAGCAAGTTTAATTCCTTCATAAATAGAAATGCAGGATTTATGACAAAACCCAAAGGTTAGTCAACTGACTAACACTTGGTCGTAAGGCGTGAGTGCGTTGAAGTTTCGGATATTGTTTATTCTTCTTAACCGCGTCAGTGTAAGGCTCGTTACCTTGCGAGTGGCTGCACACTTAACTTAACATTGGAGAAAAATTATGAGAGCAACAACAATAGCAGAAGTGCTTAAACTAGCAGACGAATTTGAGGCAAACGAAGACCGCGAAAGCGTCAACTATGAAAGCCTCAAACTAGCACAGGCGGTATGCAAAAAGATCGGTGCTAAGTATCAGTCTAAAAATGGTGGAGGTTCAGAATATTATATCTATCGTGAACAAGAACCCTATGCTTTGGGATACGTTGGGTACAAAAATTATTCCTATACTGGTGAAAAGAAAAAGATGTACACAGTGTTTTCGCGTAAGATACACAACGGCAAATATGCACATAGTGATCGGATGTACTCTGCGGCTACCACTAACTTTGACAAAGCAGTGAAGAACGCTTGTAGGTATCTAGTGCCGTACTCTGTTGAAGATATAGTGTACGAAACATTCAACGATGCCAGACGAAAGTTCGCTACCATAAAAGAGACAAGACACGAAGCGTCTACAAAAAGTCGTGACAAGATAGCGCGAGACTTCATATCAAATGATGGGGTGGAAAACAAATCTCCGTTGGAGATAGAGTTGAGAAACTTACTACAGACAGGTTATGAGTTTGTGGATCAGGAGTTTAAACTCAATCTTGTTACCATGTTTGAAGAACTAGATGACTACAGAAACCGTAAGCGTGAGCGTCACCTGGCAGACGTAGTGTATGTTACACAGACACGTTCTGGTGATAACAAGTTCGGTGTTATTTCTAAGGTGACGACAGATAAATACTATTGGGATGGTGCGAATTGCACATGGTATACCTCAGAGGATCTTCCACAGCATTTAGCCGAAGGCATAGCGAAACTTAATATTCTACCTCAAGGTCAGTTCTGCGATGGTGTGGGTTTCAGACCAGAAGAAGTGAGTAATATTTACTATGTCTACTCTGTTTCATGAGAGGTTCGGGCGAAGTGGCATTCGCTCTCGGCGTGAACTACGTATAATCAAAAATAAATACTTCTCATGGGTTGACGACAACTCTTACCGTGTTTACATACAACCTACCTCGAATAGAGTTGATGTGGTATGTATAGGTATATGTGAGAAGATACGTGGAGAATATGATTCGGTTAGTGATCTGCCACAGTGGATGCAATCTAAGATTGCTGCGCTTATGATCACTTCCCCTATTAAAGGAGTAGGCGAGCGTAGAGACAGACACGTTTTCTATATAGAGGGGGGCGAGTGGAAGTAATTTTCACCGCCCTCAAATTATGCCAGTTACCAACGTTAGTCACGTGACTAACACCAAAGGAGCAAACAGTGACACCAGAAGCTAAAGTAAAAAAGAAAGTCGTTGCCATACTAAAACAACATGAAGCGTATTTCTTTTATCCAGTGACAAGTGGGTACGGACGCAGCGGTGTGCCTGATATCATAGCATGTCATGATGGACGGTTCATCGGTATCGAATGCAAGGCAGGTAAAAACAAACCTACACCATTGCAACAAGTGAACCTTGATCAAATCGAAGGAGCAGGTGGCATCGCTCTAGTAATAAACGAAGATAATATCAATACAGTGGAGGAATTATTTAATGGATGACATACCAGAAGACCTAGCCCTGTTTCTCAGAGAGATGGGTCTGTGTGAAGAACGTGAGGAGGTGCAGCGAGAAGAGCATGTTGCTTGGTTGCCCTCTTTCGATGGAGAAGAACCACCATTTTAGGGAGAATAAAATGATTAGAGAGACACGCAAACTTGCACTGAGAGAACATATAACTCTTGTTTACGATGAGGATATACCAATGCATTTAGGTATTCAACTCGGAGATTATACAGAAAATTTTACTTTAGATGAGGCTGAAAGAATTAAAAGTTTTGTAACTACAGCTTGTACTAAAATTAAAACTGAGCAAGCAAAACCTATTACCAAACAACTGGAGAAAAAATGATGTTTAAATTATTTTACACATTATTAATTATCGAATACGTTGTTGAGAATCAGGACGTATCAACGAGCGTAATATTCCCAAGCGAGTACGAATGTTACGAAGCTATGGGCAATGGAGTGATGGATGATCTGTACGACATACTTGCAGACACGTATGGTAAAGAGATCATGATGTATTGCAGACGCACACCGTTTACGTCTGGTATGAAAGAAATCAACGTAAAACCGAGGATAAGACCAGATGGGGGATGAGCAGTTAAGCCCTGCGCTCAAGTATGAGTATCGTTTCTTAAAGCAACAAGTTGACAGGTTACAAGACGAACTTGGGCGAAGAGATAGACCGCGTAATACAGAACAGGACTTGTATCGTGCGCGAGAAGAGTTAAAGTCGTTTGTCTCTAGGATGAGAATAAACGGTGTAAGAATATGAAAGTAACATTAAAAGAAATCTGTGGATACAGACGCAGATCAGTAATGCTTGGCAAAGATAGCGTAAGTCTATCGCCACCACCATGGCAAAAAGGAGAACAACGTGGAGATGAGTATGTCGAAGAAGGAAGAGAAGGTATGGGAGTATCTTCTAAAAAACAGGCAAGCCGAAAACGCCGAGGTAGCAGCCGCGTGTGACGTGGATATACCTTTTGTAAAGAACCTTATATCACGTATCGGATCAGAAAACTGGCGCGAAGAAGTGCCTATAAAACAAACGTGGGATCGTGCAAAGGTACTGGATACAGCCAAAGGTTACGTCACGAAGGATCGTGCAGCGGATCATGGCGATATGGAAGATAACTTTAGACGCATCGCTCTGTACTGGAACGCGCATCTTGGACTGGTTGATTTCATAAAGACCGAAGATGTTGCAGCAATGATGGCACTACTGAAGATTGCTCGCATACATTCTAACCCCATACACATAGACAACTGGGTAGACGCCTGTGGGTACATGGCTTGTGGCGGCGAAGTTGTTAGTAATCTCACGGAGGAAGACAATGACTGATGAACTTAGAGATATGCTTCTAGAATATTTACGAGACATGACAAAACGCGGTGATCATAAAGCAAAACTTTTGTTGAGTTTACTGGAAGAGTGATGGACGTTTATACTCTAGACTTTGAAACTTACTATGATCAACATTACTCACTGTCCAAGCTGACAACAGAGGAGTATGTGCGTGATGAACAATTTGAGGTTATTGGTTTAGCTATCAAAAAGAACAATGGTTCTACGGTGTGGTTAGATAGTCCTGGACAAATCAAACGTCTGTTATCACACATAGACTTCTCTGCGTGTGGTATACTCTGTCACAACACGATGTTTGACGGAGCGATACTAAAGTGGCGATACGGTGTTAGTCCAAAGATATGGTTTGATACTATGTATATGTCACGTGCATTGCATGGTGTAGAGAAAAGCGCATCACTCAAAGCTGTAGCCGAGAGGTACGGCGTAGGTATCAAAGGCACTGAGGTGCAGAATGCCAAGGGCAAGCACCGTGCCGATTTCACCGACGAAGAGATAAAAAGATACGGACAGTATGCCAAGAACGATGTAGACCTGACGTTTCAGTTATTCAGTCAGATGGGAGTCAAGTTTCCACGACAAGAGTTAAAGCTGATAGACTTGTCTCTGCGTATGTTTATCGAACCCACACTTGAGTTAGATCTTGGGTTGTTGCAGCAGCACCTTGAGGACACAAAGGCACGTAAAGAAAAACTATTAGAAGATGCCAACGTCACCGACAAGAAAGACCTGATGTCAAATCAGAAGTTTGCTGATATGCTACGTGAGTTTGATGTCGAACCACCGATGAAGGTAAGTCTGACAACAGGTAAAGACACGTATGCGTTTGCTAAGTCCGACGAAGGGTTTAAGGAATTACTTGAGCATGAGGATGATCGTGTACAAACTTTGGTTTCGGCACGGCTAGGCAACAAGTCCACACTAGAAGAGACACGTACAGACAGGTTTATAGGGATCGCTCAACGTGGTAAGCTCCCTGTACCTGTGAGATACTACGCCGCGCATACAGGTAGATGGGGTGGAGCTGATAAAATTAACCTACAAAATCTACCAAGTCGTGGGGTCAATGCGAAGAAACTAAAGAAAGCCATTGTTGCACCCGAAGGCTATACAATAGTCGAGGCTGATAGTGCTCAGATTGAAGCGCGAGTTCTTGCATGGTTATCAGAACAAGACGATCTTGTTAGTCAGTTCACTAACGGCGAAGATGTATACGTCAAAATGGCAGGGCGTATATACGGCTGTCCAGAAGAGGACGTTACAAAAGATCAGCGTTTCGTTGGTAAGACTACCATACTCGGTGCAGGTTATGGCATGGGTGCAGAGAAGTTTGCAACACAACTAAAGACGTTTGGGTATGAAGTGTCTCCCGATGAAGCCCGACGCATAATTAATATTTACCGTCAGTCGAACTTTAAGATTAGTAAGCTGTGGCGCGATGCACAGTACATGGTTAGTCAGTTGACTAACGGTAGAGCCGTGGCGTTTGGGCGCAAAGGCGTAATTGGCGTTGATGCCAGTAACAAGGCTTTGGTCTTACCGTCTGGACTTCCATTGTTTTATGAAGATCTAAGTTATGACGGTGATGAGTACACATACAAGGTGCGGCGAGGTCGAAACAAAATCTATGGTGGGAAGGTGATAGAGAATGTTTGCCAAGCCATAGCACGTTGTATAATTGGCGAACAGATGTTAAAGATAGCTAAGAGGTACAGAGTTGTGTTGACCGTACACGATAGTATTGTATGCTGTGTAGAAGATAACAAAGTAAAAGAAGCACAGGCATTTGTAGAGACATGTATGCGGTGGACGCCTAGTTGGGCGAAAGGCTTACCTGTTGATTGTGAAAGTGGAACAGCTAAGTCTTATGGGGATTGCGAGTGAGTATAGCACCTTGGTCATTTAGTAAAGCAAAAGCATTTGGGCAGTGCCCCAAACAATTTTACCATGAAAAGATACTTAAAGAGTACCCTGTCGAAGAGACAGAGGCGATGCGTTATGGCACTGAACTACATAAAGCTTGTGAGGATTATATAGGCAGCGATGTGCCAATCCCAGAAAAGTTTGGGTTTATTCAAGGTATGCTAGATGATCTAAAGTCTAGGCGCGGTGTAAAGCTATGCGAGCAAAAGTTAGGCTTGACAGCTAATCTAGAACCATGTGACTTCTTTGACAAACGTGTGTGGTTTCGCGGGATAGCTGACCTAGTAATCATAGACGTGTTGGCAGATACTGCGTATGTCATAGACTACAAAACTGGCAAGTCGGCTAGGTACGCTGACAAAGGACAGTTAGAGTTAATGGCTCTTACCATATTCAAACATTTCCCTGAGATAAAAAGGGTCAAGGCAGGTCTCTTGTTTGTTGTTGCAAACAGCTTAGTCAAAGCCGAATATAAAATTGACTCAGAATCAAATCTTTGGGAGAAATGGTTAGGGATTTATGGTAAAATGCAAAAAGCGTTTGAGTCGGATGTATGGAATCCACGCCCCTCTGGGTTGTGTAAACGTCATTGTCCAGTGCTTGAGTGCGCCCACAATGGGAGAAACTGATGCCTTATAAAAACAAACCAAGACCGTACAAGAAAGAATACAAGCAACAAAAAGCTAGAGGCGAGCATGAAGCTCGCATGGAGCGTCAACGTGCTCGACGTAAAATGGATAAGAAGGGAGTAGATAAAAATAAGAATGGCAAAGCAGATAAACGAGAAGGCAAGGATATTGCCCACAAGAAACCACTGAGTAAAGGTGGAAAAAACAAAGACGGTGTGAGAATACAAAGCCGTAAGAAAAATCGTGCAGCAGGTGGGGCTATGAGTAAACCACCTAAAAAGAAAAAATAAAAACTGGAGAACAACATGCAGATTATTCGGGATAAGGCAGTCCTGTTGAATTTGCGTAACCCTAAAAGGGTCACAACGGTAATACCAAACAGCAAGGAGTTGTCGATGAATGAAGTAGTAGTCAAATGGGGTATGTTTGAAGCCCTAAAACTAAAAAGTTTAAATATAAACGTACCCTCACCTATTAGCAAACGTTACAAGTGGACGGGGCAATATAAACCTTACAAGCACCAAAAGAAAACAGCAGAGTTTTTGACGATGAATAAACGTGCTTTTTGTTTCAACGAACAAGGCACAGGTAAGACCGCATCAGCGATATGGGCGGCTGACTATCTAATGACTCAAAAACAAATAAGGCGTGTTTTGGTAGTTTGCCCGCTCTCGATCATGGATAGCGCATGGCGTGCAGACTTGTTTTCCTTTGCTATGCACCGTTCTGTAAACATAGCTTACGGTAGTAAAAAGAAACGTGCAGACATAATTAATAGTGGAGCAGAGTTTGTAATTATAAACTATGACGGTGTTGATATTGTAAAAGAAGAAATACTGAATGGTGGGTTTGATTGTATAATTGTAGACGAAGCAACGCACTATAAAAATGCACAGACTAAAAGATGGAAGACCCTCAAAAAACTCATCTCTGATGATACTTGGCTGTGGATGATGACAGGTACACCTGCGGCACAATCACCTCTAGATGCGTATGGGTTAGCAAAGCTAATTAACCCGTTAAATGTTCCACGTTTCTTTGGTTCTTTTAGAGATATGGTAATGTGGAAGGTTACACAGTTTAAGTGGATGCCGAAAGAAAACGCTAGTCAAATAGTGCACGAAGTATTGCAACCTGCGATTCGGTTTACAAAAGAAGAATGTTTAGACTTACCCGATATGGTTTACGTCAAGCGTAAAGTCGAAATGACTAAACAGCAGATAAAATACTACGAAGAATTACGTAAGAAGATGGTAATGCAGGTAGAAGATGAAAGCATCACCGCTGTCAATGCAGCCATCGTGCTTAACAAGCTGTTACAAATATCATCAGGTGCAGTGTATACTGACGATAGCGAGACACTAGAGTTTGACATATCTAATCGGTACAAAGTTTTAAAAGAAGCGGTAGACGAGAGCAGCCAAAAAGTTTTAGTGTTTGTTCCGTTTCGGCACACCATAGACTTGTTAGCTAACAAACTAACGGCGGACGGGATAACGTGTGGGATCATACGAGGAGACGTATCTGCGAATAAACGTACTGAAATATTTGACTCCTTTCAAACCACGCCCAACCCTCAAGTGCTTATAATTCAACCACAAGCCGCAGCCCATGGGGTCACGTTAACAGCAGCAAATACTGTTGTGTGGTGGGGTCCAACATCGTCATTAGAGACATACGCACAGGCGAATGCACGTGTCCATCGCTCTGGGCAGAAGCACAAATGTACTGTCATTCAGCTTTACGGTTCAGCCGCTGAACAGCGTATATACAGACTGTTGGACAACAGAATAGACGTACATACAAAAATTATCGATTTGTATAAAGAACTACTTGACTAAAGTAAGTTTAGATACTATCTACTAAATATAAATAACAATGGAGAGATAAATGAGCGTTTCAATAGAGAAGCTCGTAAAAGCGTACATAAAGATACGTGATCAACGTAGCGAACTTGCCACTAAGTTCAAAGAAGAAGACAACATGCTTAGTGAAAAGGTAGCCAAAATAAAAAGCGCATTGCTAGATCATTGTAAAGAACACAATGTCGAATCGGTGCGTACATCTGAAGGGGTGTTCTTTAGGTCTATCAAACAACGGTACTGGACAAGCGATTGGGAACATATGTACGAGTTCATAAGAGAACATGACGTACCTGAGTTCTTTGAAAAACGTTTGAACCAGACAAATGTTCGTCAGTTCCTAGTAGAAAATCCTGATCTTTTACCGAAGGGTCTCAATGTAGACTCTGAATACACAGTATCAGTGAGGAAGAAATGACAGAGAAACAGTATGTAGACATAAATAGGGTTGCCGATTATTTTGGTATATCTGTATCGACAACTAGAAAGTGGCTACGTGAAGGGCATATTCCCAGAGAGACTTATATTAAGGCAGGGGATACGTATCGTTTTAATGTAGAAGCGATAGAAAAAGCGTTGACAAAACGTGACAATGAAGGGGAAGATGTACTTCCTATAAAACAACATTAATGGAGAGTAACATGGCAGAACAATTGTCATTATTTGAAGGGGGCAACTCCCTAGTAAGCAGTGACTTATTTAAACAGTTGCAAGAAGTAGACGATAATCTAGCAGGTGGTTCGAGTGGTCTAAAGACACATCGAATTAGTTTGCGTGGTGGTAGGTTTAGAGAGTTAGTAAACGGCGAACAAGTGAACGTAAAGAACGATGGTTTTTTAAACGTCATAGTCGTTAATGCCGCCAAGATTTCTCGTACTTACTACGCAGGTCAGTATGATGCAGAGAATCCATCTGCGCCCACTTGTTGGTCGCCTGATACGGATGCACCCGATGCGGCTGTACCTGCGGATCAACGTCAAGCAAAACGTTGTATGGACTGCAAACAAAACGTTAAGGGATCTGGGCAAGGTGAGAGCCGTGCTTGTAGGTTTCAACAACGCATTGCAGTGTTATTAGAGGGTGATTTGGAGACTGTGTATCAACTCCAATTACCTGCTACATCTGTATTTGGGGAAGCTAAAGATGGTAAAATGGGTATGCAAGCATACGCTAAACACTTACGTGCTCACAAGACTCCATCTATTGCTGTGGTTACACAGATGTATTTTGACGAGAACAGCGATACACCGAAGTTGTTCTTCAAGCCTGTGCGTCCTCTTGAGGAAGCTGAATTACAACAGGCTATAACGGCTAGAGACAGTGAAGACGCTGTCCGAGCAATCACGTTGACTGTGGCACAAACGGATGGGGTGCAAGCTAAACGTGATGGTGAGGTGCAGGAAGATGAGGTGGACATCAGGGAGACTGTGCCGAAACCAAAAAAGGTCGCTAAAAAGAAAGAGGTTACTGCTCCCTCTTCTGATGATGACCTTGAATCTATCGTAGGTGATTTGTTTGACGACGAGGACGAATAATACCTAACGGTAGTACCGTCGTGGTGGGTATACTCCTCCGTTGCTCACCACGACATTTAACTTTGGAGCAGAGCAGTGAATACAGTAGACTTTTTAAAGAGTGTATTGGGCGATGAGGGATACTCATGCTTAATCACGATAGATTTAAAACAGCAGAAACCCATACCGAAACACTATTGGTTCAAGACAGTCCAGGAACTCGTAGGTAAAGCCACAGAGGTAGACACGTTTCCACATAATGTTTACTTCGCCACGAGCACTTACAACGAAGAAGGCTCTCAGTGGGGTGGTAGATCTAAAGCAAACGTAAAGAATATAAAAGCATTCTGGTTAGACCTAGATTGTGGAGAAGGTAAAGACTTCCCTACGCAAGCCGATGCGATTAGAGAGTTACAGACATTTAAAAAGAAGGTTGGTTTACCTGCACCGATAACCGTTAACAGTGGTAATGGTATCCATGTGTATTGGCCTCTGACAGAGGCTGTGACGCGAGAAGAGTGGGAACCTGCTGCTTCTAAACTAGGGCAGCTTTGTAGGGAACATGGCTTTCCTGCGGACGCATCTCGCACCACAGATGCAGCCAGTATTTTAAGATTGCCTAGTACACACAACTATAAAAAAGACCCACCACTACCTGTGGATCTTCTTGGTAAAGATCTAGTGTCGCCCACAGAGTTGTCTGTGTTTATTGATAAATTAGGTGGATTAGCGCCTAAACTCCCTGCGCTAGATCTTGGCCCAGACGCATTACAAGAAGCTTTAAATGAAAACAAAGAGTTTTCTTTTGGGCGAATCATGAAGAAAACAATTAAAGGTAACGGATGTGAGCAGTTACGAAACATAGCTATAAACCAAAATGCAGTGGACGAACCACTATGGAGAGCAGGGTTATCTATTACAAAGTTTTGTAAAGAAGGTGAAGAAGCCGCAGTCACAATATCAAGTCGGCACGATGAGTATGACAAAGAGTTTATGCTCAAGAAGTTTAATGAAATAAAAGGGCCGTACCTTTGCGCCAAGTTTAATGAGTTAAACCCAGATGTGTGTGAGGGATGCCCACATTGGGAACAGATAAAAACACCTCTGGTGTTAGGGCAACGTATCAAAGCAGCGTCTGGCCCACAGACCGTTTCTGAAAAAGCCGCTAACAGTCCAAGTAGTGTAAAACGCGAATACATTATACCCGAAATGCCGAAACCGTATTTTGGTGGAGAGCATGGTGGTATCTATGTGCGTGTAAAAGAAGATGATGAGTTAGTCGATAAAGCCATTTATAGGCATACGTTCTATGTATCTCGCCGTTTGTATGATCAAGAACAAGGCGAATTAGTAGTATTTAGATTGCACCTGCCGCAAGACGGTGTGCGTGAGTTTACAGTTCCGCTAACTATAGTGACAGCGCCGAATGAGTTTCGTAAAGCAATGTCAAAAGAAGGCGTTACAGCAATATCATCACAGGAGACAAACGTACTCATGTCGTACACAAATAAATGGATAAGTGAGTTACAACAAACAGTTAAAGCAGACGAAGCACACAGGCAGTTTGGTTGGGTTGATGACGAGATGACAGGCTTTGTCCTTGGAGATAAATTAATTAGACCTGACAAGGTGCAATACAACCCTGCATCGCCATCTACATCTAGCTTGTTCCATGCTTTTGGAGAGAAGGGCACTAGAGAACGGCATTTAGAGATGATAGATTTTTACAATAAACCTGACGAGGGATGGCTTCTACACCAATTTAATGTCTGCGCAGGTTTCGGCTCTGTTCTTATGCCGTTCACAGGTATGAACAGTTTAGCAATCCATCTAACAGGTGGGTCTGGCATCGGTAAAACAACAGCGCAAGCAATGGGACTAGCTGCATGGGGAGATCCTTGGGCGATAATGAACCGCGCTATTGGGTCAGAAGATACCTTAAATTCTTTTATGAATAGGTGCGAGGTACTAAAGAATATACCGCCCGTGGTGGACGAGCTTACAAGCATATCAGGTGAGTTCGCGTCTGGGTATCTATATCAAATGACTGGCGGTAGGCAAAAGAACCGTCTTGCACAGTCGGGCAATATAGAAAGGGTGCGTGGTAAACCGTGGGAACTTCTGTCTTTGAGTTCGGCTAACTCAAGCATGTGGGATGCTGTCACTGGCTACAAAGCCGATGCCGAAGCAGAATTATTACGTCTTCTTGAAATAAGCGTGTCAGACATGGAGCTTTCAACAGACGATAAAAAGATAACAGACAAGTTGTTTGAAGAAGTTAAAGTAAATTACGGTTGGCTAGGTATTGAGTTTGTGCAGTGGGTTATGAATAACAAAGAAGAAACACGTACCATGTTAGATGCGGTTCGTGTTCGGCTAGATCAAGCAGCAGGGCTTACATCTAAGCACCGTTTCTGGTCAGCAGGAGTAGCGGCTGTGATAACAGCAGCGATAATACTCAAGAAGAAACTAGGCATCACTAAATACAACACAAGCAATATTTTTGAGTGGTCAGTAAAACAGCTTATTTTAGCAAAAGCACGGATGGGCGATGCGAAGTCTAATACAAATGAGTTGCTAGGTAGATACATAGCTGAGAAGTGGAACAATATACTTTGGATAAATGACACCGAGGATAGCGATGGGGAGTTGTCAAATATCAGCAGTCTAGTGCCACCTGCGGAGAAAGACCCAAGAAGTTTTATTGTTGCACGATATGAAACAACTAGCGAGAAACTATACTTGTTACCCACACCGTTGAAAGACTGGTGTGTAAAGAACCAGATAAACTATAGTGAATTGTTGACTAAGCTAAAGAACAAGTTCCAGGCAAAGAGTGAACAAAAGCGCATATTCGCAGACACGTACATGGGTAAGACACCCTCTGTAAAAACATGGTCTATAAAGTATACACTGGATAATGAAGATGGCGTTGAAGATTGATGATTTAGACCCAGATGGGGTGCTGATAACTATAAACTGGGAAACTATGGATGTTGGGTGGTCGTTTTTTATACCTTGCCTTGATGTAGAAAAAGCACAGTTGCAGCTAAAAGAAGTAGAAAAACTTAAAAATTGGAAGTTTAAAACGCAAACTTGCGTCGAAAATAAAAAATTGGGTTTACGAGTATGGAGAACTATGTGATATACTATATCTGACAACGTCCTCCCGATGTTGTTCTCCATTGTTATCTGGCCCCTACATCTTGTGGGGGTCTTTTTTTAATCAAACTGTTCGGCTATCTCTCTCATGGTTGGGGTGTATGTTATACCCCTACGCATGTTTGCTGTTGTTGTCTCGAAAGATCTTGCCGAAGCTTTTATAGAATCAGGACTAATAACCTTAGACGTATCTCTCCGTGATTCTTCAGGTAATCCAGCATTGTACTCACGTATCTCTTTTAATACTTGTTGATACTCTGCTGTATCTCTTTCTCTACGTGCCATGTTTAGTCTACGTAGTAGATTTGTTTTCTTATCTTTTAATGCTTGATCTCGTCTGCGAGACAAACGATTTATGTCCATCGCCAATCCCAAGTGTTGCGGTGCAAAGCCAAAAGCTTGAGTAGTTAGATTGTAGGGGCTTAAATCTTCTACGATTGGATCGCCTCTACGAGTCAACGCACCCTCAGTGGCGTAACGCTGTGCTTTCATGAAATTTCGGATTGCCACAGGTGCTACACCTTCTACACCTCTGCGATACTCTCCCCGACTAAAGTCAGTTATAGCTCTCTCAGTGCCTAAATAGTATCCTACAACTGGTCCACCTAGCTGCTCAAACATTGTGTATAGCATCGGCTGATCTTTACCTACGATTGGTTCTCTGTATAGCAAGCTGTTCATAGAGATACGATCTGCTATGTCTACACCGAGAAGCTCGTTAGCTAGGCCACCGTAATAAAATTCACCTAAGTTGTTACGCATCATTTCTTCAAACTGCTCATCTTCTTCTTCACGGAACATGTCATACAGCATTCCAAAGAAGCCCATCAGTGGCATACCGCCTACACCAGTTACCACGCCTGTGGTAAATAGGAAGTTGAACAATGCTTTTCTAGCAATACGTTTCATCTCCGCTTTTTGTTCTGGGGTCAGGTTAGGATCAGCGTCTATCTGTGCGCCGATTGAATCTTTGGCTAGTCTATACATGAGGTAGTACTTACCAACAGCAAAACGTTTGAAGAGGAATAATATGTTACCTACACCGCTTTGTGCCCATATCGGACGCCCTGCCGCAGCCGTCGAACCTAGAGAGAAATTTGTAAAGTCTATAGCAGCTTCAGCCGCATCAATATAATCTTGATCAGTTAGAGGACCACTCTTTTCTCTCTTTTGTAGCTCAAGCTCATACTTAGCTATGTATGTTGTCTCTCTGTTTAGCCGTTCAGAGTGGTGAAACAACCCACCAGAGATAGAGTTGATCGCTTCTACAGCTTTTCCTGGAGACGAACCTGCCTCTAGCATCTCACCTGTCAGCGACTGGTTGAATATACCGCGTTCCATACCCATATTGACTGCGGTTTTATATCTATACAGCGGATTGTTAGCATCTACCTCTGGTGCGTTAACGTCCAGATTACCTATAGACTTGTTTATACCACCTAATTGTATTTCTCTTACACGTGGCTGACCGTCTGGACCAATGTCTCTAACAGTATAGACAGAAGAAGCTTGCCCAAACAAATTGCGTGCAACTCCATACGCCTTGGCTGTATTGCCTAGCCCATACTCTGCGGACATCAAAGGCATCGCACTCATTAACACATCAAAGAAAGTTATAGCAGCAGATGAGAAGTTAAGACCCATGGTGGTCGCAAACCCTAATGTATTGGCTTGCTGTGACCAACGAGGCAAGTTCGGTGACTGTGCAAACCTAGCCATTTGATCTAGTTTTTCTGCCATTAGGTATGTGTCAGGGTTCTCTTTTGCACCTGATACTTCTAATTTTCTACGAAATGCTTCTGTTTCGGCTGCGTATTTTAGCTGTGTGACCTGCTTGTTCATGTCACGACCTTTGACATTGACTAACTCACGTAGATCAAATTGTTGACCTAATGCACCTGTGGGTGTCTTATCGCCAAGGTAGCCACGTACATCTTTACGGCTTCTAAAGCCTTGCATAAACGACTTCTCAGGTAGTGCGTCAAACACAAGATCGATCACACCATCTAACGCTGCGCCTTCTACACCTTGAACTTTCAGTTCTTGTAACAAATCAAATATAAACGAGCTTGGTGGCACGTTGTCATAGTTCCTACGTGCTGTAGCTTTACCGAACTCTATGGCTGTGTCAGGGTTTAAAGTCTGTGCTAAGTTAGGGTTCTGTCCTATCAGACCTATATTGCGAGTACGTATGGCATCGGCTGCTTTTTCAAGCATGCCCTGATGTTGAAAGTACTCTACAAAAACTTCTACTCCACCCGTGTCTGGATCAATAGTTGTATACTGTAATCGCCAATCACCTTTACGCATTAGTGGGGCATATGGGCGAATAACACCTGCTTGTTCGGTAAGCATCTTACGAAGTTTGTCCATCGCTTTAGCTCTACCATTTGGATCACCTATTGAAGCAGCTATACGCGATTCTAGAGCAGGTATAATTTTGTCGTATGTTTCTTCAAACAAATCAAACACTTCACGATATAACTTCTTACCTTGGTTATCTAATTTTTTATACTCTGCTTGCAGCGTATCATACATAAGTAATGTATCTGGATTAGGTTCAGGCAACAAAGCAGCTTTTGAAGTTTTAGCAGGGTCGATATTTTTGTTGTGTTGTTTTGCAAAATTTAATCTTGCTATCTCTGTTGGAAAATATTTTACAGTAGATTTACCAGTCTTTAGGTTTCTAAAAGAAACACCAAACTGTGAGTATACCTTTCTAGGCAAGGACATATCTACACGATTAAAGGTAGATAGAGGAATAAGTCCCTCTAAAATCTTGTACCTTGCTTTGTTCCCTCTATTATACGCACCTAATCTTTTGTCTAGGTTGTTTACAACCATGTTTCCAATACGCATTTCTCCGCTTTGACGCTCTATAATTGCGTTTAACTCAGGTGCAAATGGTATGTACGGTGCAGCTTCTTTAGCCATTATGTTAGAAGGAATGCTGTTGAGTATAAAACGACGAGCTGCTTCAGGTACAGATCTGCTTGCAGATTGACGCATAAATGTTTTAAGTCTTTTCTGATCTCCTTCTGGGATCATATCTAAAGAACCTTTTACCGTGCCTGCTAGTTCGTTTGGATCGGTCATCTGCATCATCATTGCAGGAGCGGCTCTAGTAGAAGGTGCAGGGGACATAATGGCTCGTACAAGATTATCTACTTCATCTAGCACAGAGTTTACTGGTCTAGGCTGAAGCCCCATGGCTTTTCTTACCATGTTTATAATAGAGCGAAGAAACTTTTTATAAGCAGGAACAGTGCCATTATCTACTTTTGTTAATGCTAAATGCGTTTGAAACTGAGGGTTAGACAGTGCCTCTGCTACAAATTCTTGTAAATCTTTAGATCCGTAAAACTCGCCAATATCATCTTTAATCTGTAAAAATAAGCTGTTTAATTGCGCTACTTCTGGGACTGGTGTTTTAGCATCTAACATATGAGATACAACCGCATGCATCATTTCATGCAAAACAACATGTTGATGCAAACCACCGTCACGAACAAGACTAATTGTATTGGTTTCAGGCGTAAACATACCAACTGCGTCAGGATCAGGTAGTCTGTCTACAATCTCTACTTTTGTACTACCAACTAATTTTGATAAAGCAGCAGATAATTTTGCTGCTCTCAACATCGGACTGTCTGCAATTTTAAATATTGCTTTTTTAGCCTCTGGTTCTGTGGCTGCGACCCCGTCTATGGCAGCTTGCATATTGTTAGCAGCGAGTGTTTGTAGTGCTAAATCAAGTCTGCCTGAATCAAGAGCACGTGTCACACTAGGATGCATAGGCACATCAAATGGTACTACGGCGTCTCTTCCTAAAAAGAATGCTCTAAAGTGTTTTTGCAAACTAGCTTTTGAGTCAATATCTGTACCTAAATCGGTAGCTTCTGTTCCATCTTTATCAAATTCTAAACGCTCGTCTTTTCTTGTCTGAGCTGCTTGTCTAACTTTAATGAAATTTGAAAACCTTATATACATACCTGCACGTGCTTCTAACCACTGCCTAGCTGTATCACTTAAATTATTTTGAACCCACTCATATGCTAATAAACCATTTTTATTGCCTGTGCCTTCAAAAAAAGCATTTTCTCCATCGCCAACCTGTTTGTTTTTTCTATACGTGGCTACAGGCTGACCTTTGCTCTTACCACTTTGATGTATAATAACTCCTGCGGCATCGTAGGCAATCAAATCTAACACTTCTATGACGCTTGGTATTTTGCTAAAATATAGTTTAGCGGGCTTACCTAAAGCACCTGTGCCACGAGTGAACCTTGTAGTTTCGAGTAATGTTAGAGTCTTTGTTACATCTTCTGAAAATACAACTGGCAATTTAAGAGCGGGATCAGAAGCAGGAGCGTCATAACGCTCGTAAACAAAGTCTCTAAAAACTTTATCGTTATTTTGTTGCCACCATGCGGCATATGTTTCTTTTAACGGCGCTATAATAGGCGCATCTTCTTTTAGATTGCGTTGTTTAACTCGTTCTTCAATATCACGTAATCTTTGATTTTGTGCTTCTTCAGACGCATCTATATTTAATTCTTCAAGCGTAGGTTCTTTTCCTACAGGTCGTATACCTTCAGGAATAAATTGATTTGGACCCGCAGGAGCACCTATTTCTTTTCCTACGCCTATACCTGAACGTCTTGAATCTTTTTTAGCGACTTTCTGTGCATCATAGTTAGCTTTCCAAGCATCATACTCTGCACCTATAGGCTCACCTGCTTCTTCGTATGCTTTATCTTCTAGTTCTTGTTCTTTACGCTTTGCTTCTGCTTCTGCAACTTGGCGATCAAACTCAAGAGCTTCTTTTTCCTTCGCTTTTTGTCTTTCTGGGTCTCTAGCTTTAGCAGCAATGTCTTCAGCAAGAGCGCGTCCAGTTAATTTATTTGTATCTTCTTCTACGTTTTCTTCTACTTCTACGTTTTCTTCTACTTCTACGTTTTCTTCTACTTCTACGTTTTCTTCTACTTCTGGTTTTACTTCAGGTAGACTGGTGAGAAGTTCATTTAATTTAGTTTGATAATCAGGAACTTGTCTTCTTATTATCGCATTATTGCCATAGCTCAATAGTTGTCGCTGTACATCTTTATCAGTTATAGGCTTGCCAGTTATACGTCTACGTATTGCAGCATTTTTGGTAACACCAAGATTGTCTAAAAGTTCATTAGTAACTTCTGTAGGAACTTCATCGGTCTCTATTTCTAACTCACCCGTTGAGTTCTCTTCGATAGTTTGTTTTCTAGTGCTAGTAAACGTAGGAACTTCTTTTTTATCTTTATCTTTATCTTTATCTTTATCTTTATCTTTTACTGTAGTGGACTGTTTTCTCTCTGCCACATTAGGTGACTCAACAGTTGACAGATCTGTTCCCACTCTTCTTGTGTCAGGTGGTACAAAGCCTTCGGTATCCGTATCTCTACTTCGTGTCCCTTCCGCTCCTGCCACGCTAGATCTACGATCTGCATCGCTTGTTCTAGTTCTTTTTGGTTCAGATCTAACATTATCCTCTACCTCTGTTCTAGTTTTTATTTCTTCATCTGTTTCTGCATCTGCTTCTGGTTGTGCGGCATCCTCTTCTGCTTTTATTTCTTCTGCTCTGTTTTCTATCTTTTCATCTGTATCTAGATTACCTGCAATCGTGGCTGCGGGATCTTCTTTTACTTCTATTTCTGTTGCGTCAGTGGTGCGTGTGTCTTCTGTAACTTCTGGCTCTTTACGCTTACCGAATGCAGCGCGACCCGCTCCACCGATTCCTGTTCCGAGTAGACCACCTGCAATAAACGCTTCAGTCAGTATCTCTTCTACTTCTGGAGTGTCTAAATTATAGCCTGCCTGCCATAACCCTGCTAATTCTTGTAAGACTTCTGTAGAACCCTCTACAGCAAGACCTGTGCCTGCACCTGTAATTAGTCTAGCAGCAAACCCCTGACCCTGTTCGTTTGCAACAGCTCTAGCAATCTGTCCCCCACCAAGCAGCTTGCCTAATACTTTAAGACCTAAAGCATCTAGTTTTGCTTGGAATAAGGCTGTGCCTGCTGCTTTAGCAAAGTCTTTGCCTGTTATATTATCTTCGCCTACAATCTCTTCACGACGTTGTAAATTCTGCCCTGCAAATAACGTTCCCAACCCTGCTGTCATGCCGACACCCGCAGTAGTAAATGGTAAAACAGCACCTGCGGCAGCACCTGCTACACCTGCTCCCATATAAGGTAGCGAACCACCTAAAAGCTCACCTGCATAAGTCAGCCCTTTGTCGAGGGAAGGATCAGCAACTACGTCTTTATAGCTGTAATTAGCAGAAGGTTCTGAAATAGATAGCTCACCTGCTCGTTGACGTGCAGACTCCTCTATATCTGATCCAATACGTTCTAAATATTCCAGGCCAGATAGCTGACCCGCAGATTCAAGCAGTTCTCCGACTTCACCTTTTGCGGTTTGAAAGCCTCTTCGGAAACCACGACCTATGGCTGTGCCATCATCAATCTCAGGTAAAGGTTTTCCTAGCTGTTGTTCGTAGAACTTAGAATATTCTTCTTCTTGTTCTTGTATATAGTTGGATATCCAAGCGTATTCGTAGTCAGTCGGAGCATCGCCTTGAATATTAAAACCGTAAGGTCTTCCGCTACGAGGGCCAGTAGTGTCAAATGTTCCCATTTATAGCCCCTTTATTCCTGTGCGGGTACAGTCGTTCTAGTCATTCCTGATGAACCTAAAGAAGGAAGCCCTGCTATCGCTCTTCCATATGTTACTAACTGCCTACCTTCAGCAACCTGATTAGGATCTCCTGCAAGCATACCTGCTGCTATCATATCATTACCGTCTTTAATAAAGCCTTTTCCTGCCATCTGTCTTTGATAAGTAGTCATACCGCCTTTGGTCTTTGCTGCATCAGCTCTTTGTTGTAGTGCAAGAAGTCCTAGTCTATCTTTAGAATCTGCGCTTTGGCTAGTTCTTAATGCTTTAGTTCCTGCAAGTCCTGCTTCACCGATTGAGCCAAGCAGTGTGGGATTCTTAGAAGACATCATCTTCATCCCTGCTTCTGCTAGAGCTAACCATTTATTACTTTCTCGTTCTTTGTCTAACTTCTGTAATTGTCTAGCAATCTCAGCTTCTAAGTCTGTAGCTGCTCCAGAGGCTTTTCCTTCTCCTGCCGTCCCTGTTGCTTCTTCTGCGAGTCTTCTTAACTCTTTAAGCGTTGCTAACTCTTCTTTAGAAATCGAATCAGGTTGGTCAAAACTTTTTTCTTGATTAGATAGTGCCGTTTCGTTTTCTCTTTTTTCTCTTTCAGCCCGTCTTTCATCTGCGTTTTCTTTTCCCGCCGTAAAAAGATCAAGAATTTGTTCTTGCATAGTAGGTGCTTCAGGAGGTTGATTTAATGCTAAGAACTCTGCTGCGTCTTCTGCTGCTAAATCTTCTTCTACATCTCTACGGGTTGCTGCGTCTGCTATTTTCTTAGCTTCTGCTTCATCTGCTTCTACGGCAAGGCGATCACTGATTGCTTGTATTTCTTTGTCACTAGCTCCTTGATACTTAGCAATCTCTCTAGGATCTCCGCTGTATATCTCTTCAGGTGGGGTATACTGATCGTCCTGATAATATTTTGTAGCTTGCGCCTCTAAATAGTTTCTCATAGGGCCATCATACTTTAGCTTATCTTCTATACTCCCATCAAATAATATCCCGTCACCTTTTTCTGCTCCTTGAGCAGAATACATGTTTAGTTTTTCACGTTGCCCTAGTTTCATTTGTGCGTATTCAAGATCTGACATATTTTGATGAAGAGGATTGCCAATTTCAGAACTAAGTATCTCATTAGGTAAGTACCCACGACGACGACTGTCTTCATATGCTAACCCTTGATTAAGTAGATCTCTTTTTTCTAAAAATCCTATGTTAGACCTAGAGTTGTCGTACAGTTCGCCTGCTAAATATGCGCTAATTTCGTCTTTAAGATTTTTTTCTTCAACACCAGATAGATCAGGCGATTCAGGTATTACAGGTTCTGGATAGCGATCAAGTGCAGGAGGTCTTTCTGTGCCCTCTATCGGCACATCTACTCTAGTAGGCACAACGCTTGATGGGGTCATGTCACCACCAAATCCACCTATCATGTTAGACGGAACTCCACCAGTGGGGTCTAATTCAGGACTAGACATCTTTCTTGCCTGTATTATTGACTCTGGCAAGTTGTTAATGTCCAAAGGCTCTACGGGTGTGCCATCTGACTGATCTGCAATCAAACTTGCAAAGTCTTGTACAATAGCACCAGGGGGTAGCTCGTCTTTCTCTCCGTAGTTTGGAATCGGCACTTTGGGTAGATTAGCCGCTAAGATAGCCGCTTTACCTGCATCATCAACTGGAATCCCTGCCTCGGATACCATAGTCCCATCTGGGTTAAGGGTAAACATATTGCCTTCAAACTTGTACTCTCCTGGTTGTGCAGGTGGATACATGAATGCTTCTGGATCTCTACTTGGACGTAAGTAAGGTCTTATAAACTTACCAAATCGAGATTGAGGTTCAGTTTCAAGTTGAAACGTTTTCTTTATGGAATCGATAGTCCCATCTATTGGACCGCGATACCCTCCGCTATCGTCCATTTTAAACATGCTTGCTGTAGGTTTAAAAGGAGCTGCTTTGTCTGTAAAATCAAACGTACCAATATCTTCAGCAAATGATTCATCAGGTTCTACAGCAGGGGCTAGTTTAGAAAGAGCTAGTTGCTCTAATATCTCAGGTTCGTCTTTGTACTGCTCATAAAGTTCAGGAAAGTTTACTTTTAAACTAGCAATAGCACTTGTAGCTGTACCGCTACGAAAACCAACGCCTGCTCTTCCTCCATTAGCCAGTTTAACAATACCACCATCCGCTGCCATCTGTGGTTGGGGTGCACGTGTCGGCTGCATCGGCATAGTTTGATCTGTACCTGTATCTTGTGTCACGTTTGTATTTGACGCTAGTGCGCCTGCCATTGCCGTAAGACCTTCTTGAGGTACGCCTGATGCCGTTACCACTTCTTCTGCTACAGTCTGTATGTCTTTTGCTTCTTGACGATTGTACTCATCACGCATGCGCTTGCGTCTAGTAAGTTCGCTTAATACTAAAAACTGAGGCATCCTGCCTGTCGGCATTTGCATTTCCTGCATCAATCTTTTATCTGAAAGGTCTTTTAGATCTTCTTGTAGCTCTAGTATATTCATCCTGTTAGCCCCTTATAAAGACCCAATGCCGAAATTCCTGCGCCAAGAGCTTGTGATATTGGGTTGTAAGAAGCCATTCGTTGTTGCTCTATATTTGGCGTTACAGGCACACCACGTAATATAGCCGCTAGGCGTTCGTATTGTTGTTGTGGGTACTCACGCTGACGTACAAAGTCTTCGTAAGACAAGTCAAGACGAGCCTGATCCTCTGCACGGATGTCACGACCAAGAGTGTCAAGTAGTTGTGCGCCTTGTATATCAGCAGCGCGTTGACGTTCTCCTAGACTGGCTAGACCTGCACCCATGTTGGCAAACTGCTGCCCCATGCCACCTAGTTGACTTGCTGCGCCCAATGCTGCTTGTTCACCTGCAAGTCTTTGACCTATGCCAAACTGTCGATCTGCACGATCAGCTTCAAACAGACGACCCGCTTGTTCAAATGCTTGCTGCTGCCCCATAGCCTGTATATCTTCAAGTTGATTTTGTAATGATTCTTCTGCTAAAGCGTCAACAACACCCCTACGAGAACCACCAAATGCACCTGCACCCACAGCGTCTGCATCTCTTCTTGCTTGTGACCTATTAAAATCAGATCTTGCTTGTTGTTTTTGTATATCTACAACGTTCTGCATATATGGAGACATGTATTGCTGTACCGCGCCACCTGTGAAAGTTGTAGGGTTGTATTGCCCTGCATCTCTAAGTCTACCCACTGCTTGGTCTGTAAATCCAATACCACGACCTGAAGCAGATAGACCCATTCTGCCTGCCTGCATAGCTTCTGGCATGCCTGCAACACCCATCTGAGCAATACCGCGTGTCATGGCACGAGATGCGCCTATATCACCATACATACTAGACGGAGTTAGTCTCTCCCCAGGATATGGCGTGTATGTAGACTGTCCTGTATACGGATTAAACGGCGTCATAGTGTCTTCAGCACCTTGTAAGACCCGACGAAAGTACGGATCAGCGTACTCAGGTAAGCTTGTGGTACGTGTCGTAGTATCTGTAGGTATTTGCTGACTGCCTTTGCCCATCTTATAACTCCATTCGGTAAGCTATGTATTCAGGATAAAATCCATATTTTTTCAATGCTCTACCCCAACCTTTTCTTCCGTAGCCCTCTAAATGACTACAGTCTAACTCATTTGCGTAACGCTTCATAGTATCAATCAACTGATCTTCCCATTCTTTCATTTGCGTTCCGCCTACCCAATCTAAGGCCAATGCTTTTCGTTGAGGGTATACTATTAATCTTGTAGTGAATGCAGCTACTATCTTATCATCTTCATCCAACACGACCCAAAGAACATAAGTACCATCAAAAACTCCGTTTAGTATGTCAATCACATCTGATTTGTCTTTAACGGTATCTACGGCTTTGTTTAATATCCCTTCAACATCCTTCCATACATGACCTATTGCCTTTTCAGGCACTAAGCTAATTCTCACTTACCCCACCATTCTCCTTAACATCTCTGGTGCATCTTCTTCAGCCTCGTTGATTTTATCTAAAAAACCACCACCAAATGCTTTTTCAATTGCTTTAGTTGTTGGTTGTCTTAATACAAACTCATCTTCAGTCAAAAGAACATCCTGTTGCCCATCAAGTGTAGCAGGGACCATGTCATCTTTACCTGATCCATCTCCTGGGCCTTTAACCATCCCTTTTTCACCCGCAGCAAATCTATCTACTGTATCGTCATACTCTCCAGATTGTACTGATTCTACCAACTCTAAGTACTGCTCCTTACCGTATTTCGAAAGAAAAGTACCTAAAATTATTTTTGTCTCTTCCTCACCTTTCATACCTTTAATTGCAAGAATCGCTTCAGATATAAGGTCTTTCTCATTCATACCTGCTTCTTCCATCATTGCGTCGGCTTCAACTTCGCCACCTTCAGCTAGAGCCGTTATACCACCTCTTGCATAGTAGTATGGATATTGTGGTACGCTTCCATCAGCTCGTGCAGGACGTACATAGTCAAAATAGTTTGCTTCTCCAAACCCACCTCCAAATGGATTAGGATTAAATGTCCTACGCATAGGATTCGGCATAGGTGCTGATACTTTATTAGCTTCTTCTTCAGCTACACGATTTTTATATCCCTGCTGCATCAACTGCATGTCAGTCAAAGACTGTCCTATTAATCCAGGTGTGAACCCTTGCTGTGCCGCAGTAAGTGCACCGCCTTTAGTAGCGTTTGGAGTGCTGCCGAAGGGCATGGCTGCACCTGCTGTTTCTGTTCCAAGAAATTTAGTAACTAAAGGAGACGGAGCACCTGCTACGACAGATGATGCCGAAGGGCTTGGGCCTAATGTAGCTTCTAGGATTCCAGGTTTTACAGCGGCAGGTGCGCCTTGTGCTGCGTTAATTGCGTTTGTGCTAGTCGAAGCAGACAGACCACCAAGTATTTTACCGCCAAGAAAGGACGCCATACCTGTCTGTATGCCTTTACCTATATCTCCCGTCTGCACAAATCCACCTAGACCTGCACCGATCCCTGCTAATGCGGGCACTGACATTGCCCCAAGGGTAGCCCCAAGTGCACCTGTACCTGCTAGTGCGGGTAATCCTATGCTAAATAACAGTGGCAGAACCATTTATATCTCCAAAACTTACACAAACTCTAACATCAAAAGTCTAAACTAGCAATTATGTTAACCATCCATATATCTTCTTAGTCTCTTCTCTACGGTGCTTCAGTCCATTGTAACCACCGTTTACTCTTTTTGTGATTGTTTTTATTGTTTCGTCATTGACGCCTTCATCACATATTTCCCACAACTTGTTTCTGTGAAAGAACCAGATAGCACTTTCCATTGGGTACTTTGTAGCAACCAAGTCAGGATCTTTCATGATCTCTGGTAGATCCATATCCGCTGCAAACTGAGAATAGTTATTTTTGCCCGTGCACTGAAGAAAACCTCGGCCTCGGTACAACCATCCTTGTCCCTCATTCCCCATCCTGTCACCATATACACGGTCAGCAAGAGCTTGTGGGTTTCGAGCACAACTCTCGGCATCGCTTTCTGTTTTAAAATATTTACCAAATACTGCTAGTATGGACTCTTTGCTGTAGTTAAGATTTTCTTCTACATAACGAAAAGTACCACTTTCATGCACAAGCTGTCCTAAGAAGTGTGCTCCACGTTCTGGATTCAAAGCATAATGATGGCAAATCTTTGTTGCGGTGTTAGGGCCAAACGCACCATCAGGTGTGGCTCCTATCTTCTCTTGTAAGGTCTTTAGTGCTTCACTCATTGACAACCTCTTTTGATCCACAGACACGTTCATAGACCATGTCAGAGGTATAGCTCTCTGCCCATTTGTTTTCCGTAAAAGTACAGAAGTGCCACAAATCATTTACATCTGCGTTAAGTAGCTCAATAATATCTTGTTGTGCAGACACTGTTCCCTCAAGATGCTCAATGTCATGAACCATTCCAGAGATATACCAGACCAACGCCACTAACTGCACAGCCATGGCGAAGACAAGAGCAACAGGTATTTTTAAATCTGTCATTATCTCCTCTTAAAGAAAGCTGTTGCCCCACGTATTCCAAAAGACGCTGAAATTGCGATTCCAAGGCTGTAAAAATACCAGTCTGGGGCTTTGGAGAGCTGCTCAAAGCCACGATCAACCCAACCCTCTGCACCTGGAATCCAACATAAAATCAATGGGATAGACAAAATAATTACAAACCATTCGTCCTTCCAACTCGATTTAGAACCCTCTGCCATGATGCGCTCCCAGTCCGCGATCGATGTCTCTTTTGAGAGCATAATTTTGGCTTTCGCTTCCGCCTCTGTTAGTTTAAGTTTTGCGTTTGCAGCATTTGCGTCTGCTTTACCTTTGAGCCAACCACCTGCAAGTTCGGCTATCGGCCCTATCATCTGAGCAATCATAGTAATTCCTCTTCAACTTTTTTCTTCGCAGAGGTAGATTCTTTACCCATCCAGATACCAAAACATCCCGTCAGAGCACCCATGCACACAGATACCAGACCGCTTTGTGCAACAGATGGATCAGGCAAGCCCATAAACCAGTGCACCGCTTGGTATGTAAGGATTGTAACCGCCAACATCATGAGGCGTGGTAGAACTTTCCAATCATCTAGTACGGTAGCAGGCATTACCCAAACACCCCACTTGCAAGTAAAGCTCCTAAACCAACGCCACTTGGCCTTGCTCCTTTACCAGAAGGGCCTGTAGGTACTTGTGTAGGCATCCCGCTACTAACCATATTACTAAAAAAATTAAACTGATCGTATGGTGAGTTGTAGTTAGGTGTGCTGAAGTTACTCATGCCTGCAATCTGAGCACGTTCTGCTGCGCTCATCATTTCTATAGGGCGAGGCATAGTTCTTTGCATTCCGCCTAGTATGTCGTAGTTCCTAGCAGCATGCATAAATGCAGGACTCATGTTTGGAGTCTGAGCGTTCCTAGCTGCCGCCATATAATACGGAACCTGACCTGCACCTTGTTGCGATTCAAACTGCATTAACGCAGGGCTGTAACCAAAAGCACCTAGACCGCCGTACATTCCTGGGTATTGAGGGTTGATCGGACGAAACGGATCAACTATTTCTGGTGGCATTACGGGTGGGTAAACAGGTGGACGAAACGGATCTACCTCTTCTTCAGGTCTTGGCGGTATAGTTTTTGTACGTTCATCTGAACCAGTTGTAGTGATTCTTGTTGCATCTTTTGCCCTGTCTTGCGCTGCTTTTGTGCGATCAGACAATCGGTAGTAATAATCTGCGTCTTTATCTTTGAAACCAAGATCCATTAAAAAATCATCTCGCATTTTTTCAAATGCGGTTTTGTTGGAGTGTTCTCCCGTTATTATTTTAGATGTTTGTTGACTAGAACTATCATACGCTGTGGATGGTCTTGATGCACTGCTCTTGTTTATAGAACTTACTGGTACGTTACCTGTCATACCACCTAAGTCTTGTAAAGCTTGACGAGCCTTTGCAGCTTCAGCCGCTAAACGCTGCTGTTCTTGATTTGATATTGTTGCTGTCGTTGGTTTTTTTGCAAAAGTTTCACGAGCCTTTGCAGCGTCTGTTGCAAGTTGTTTTTCATATGCGGCTTTTTGAGCCTCAAGTTGTTTTGCTAATTTTTTTCTTCTTTGCGAGGCTTTAGAACCTGATTTAGAAGAACTAGCAGTGTAGCCAGAACCCCTTGTATAAGATTTATCAGATGCACCTGTACCTGAACCACTTGTAGTACCATAATCGGGCATTATGCTTCTCCTGATATTGCTTCGGGTGCGGTTACCGTAATAGCCGTGTGCCGTTTAGTTTCTGCCGTCCAAGACTCTCCGCAATCTGGACAATTTCCATCTGGGTATGTAGCAACTTCTTCTGGTGTGTCTACTAAGTTATCACAACTGTGGCACTGTATCGTATCCACAGATGATGAAGGTCTCCACTTAGACCCGTTGCTCATAGTAAGAATTGTATCACTCATGTCGTTGTCACCGTTACTGTTCCTACCGCACCTGTCGCCCCAGAACCACGGACATGCGGTTTATCGATTAATGCTATCTTAACAAATCCTTCTTGTTGAAACAATGCTCCATTTTCTAAACCTGAATCATCAGTTTGTAGGTCTGTTAATGTAAGCTTTGTAGCCCTTTCTTCGCCTGGATTTTGTTGCTGTTCCATATATACAGCAAAACTTCTTGTCAGGTTAGCAAAATATTGCTGCTCATACTGCGTTGGTGGTACAGCAAAGAAGGGCAGAATAAGATTTCTGGACACTACCTCCTCCCATCAGGGCGTATATCAAGCCTTGGAGAACCTAACCTCCAACCAACTCCAGAAGCTGTAGACTCAATACGCATTGCAAAACTACGCCCACGTAATCGTAGGTGAACTTGATCTGTAAACTGTTCTACAGGCACAGATGCAGACTTTGTTACTGCGCTAGATGTAGTATGTAAGTAATTGCCCCCAGGAAAGTTTCTGGTTTTTACTGTTAGATTAGCAGATGGGCTACCCGCTGTAGATCCTCTAAAGGTTAAGTCAGGTATCATACGTTTGATAAAAGCAAACTGTTCTCCGTCTCCTATGTCCATTTGGCTTGATTCAATATATGCAGTAAATGCAGACCCATCGTCATCAAATCCAGACTCTTGAGTGTAGAGATAGTTGTTTGGCCCTGCTGCAATAGGGTTGTCGAAGATACCACGATCCATCCAATAGCTTCTTGAAAGTGCTCCATAATACCAAACCTGTTGCTCGTAATTATAAACTACATATCTATCGTTGTTGTCGCTAGATCCAGAAGGATAGAACCACCATATCTCAGAGAATGCTGTATTGGTTGCGGCTACGACTTTCTCTCTTTGCAAGAGGTTGAAGTCATCAAAGACAAAGTCTCGAACTGTACATGGTAAACGCTGCACTGTACCGCCATAAGAGTAGAACTCTTTTAAACCCATCCAGAACACGTTGTCTTCTACAGCTACGGCAGATAACGGCCCCATTATTGTAGTGTTTTCTGACACTAGGTTTACACCAAATGTAAACGGTGGCCCTAAGAACTGCATGGCATAGAGAGACTCGTCTGTGTACACAAGTATCTGCTGTCTTGTTTCTACGGCTGCAACAATTTCAGACCCAGAACCTATTTTAAGTTCCCCTGCCGTATTATCGGGTCTCGTTGCCCAATCAGTCAAAGACTCTTGAGATGAGAAACGTATCAACAAAGGATCTTGCACTCCAGGATTAAGTTCTGAATCACAGCCAAACGCTATGATGTGCCTGTCTCTGTCAGAAACCATAATCTGTTTAGCAATTGTAGGTGCAGTAGTAGATCCTGCAAGAGAGTCCAAGCTTACCGCTCTAGCACTGAGACCACTCGTTTTATCCCAATAGTATATGCCGCCATTACGCACGTTAATAAGAAGATCTTCACCAAAGTTATCATGTGACCAAATACGCAAGGTATTTGTAACAATCGGCGTAGTAGCTGCCTGACCCCAACCATTACGACCCCAAGTACCTACACCCCAACCTGCACCTGTTGCAGTTGTATCTAACCCAACACTTACCTGATAAGTTCCCACTGTAGAACTGCCGCCATTACCTGTATCAGAGGAGTTTGCGGTGACAGGTGTTGGGGATAATGCCCCATCTACAGTTATACTGGCTATAGTTGTGCCTGCGGTACGAGCAGCAATCTTGTAGCTGTTAGCGTTTACTATCTCTGTAATGTTGTATTCTTGATTTAATACCGCAGCAGTTATATTGCCGCCCAGACTTGCAGCTCCACTAAATGTTACAAAATCATTTACCACTGCACCGTGCGCTGTGTCTGTTACGGTAATTACTGATGAACCGTTAGTAGCAGAAAAGGTTACATCTCCTGCTGATGTTGTGCTTCTTATAGGAGTAACATCATTAAACAAGCCACTATCTTGGTTAATGTAATATTTAAGAGATGTGCCAATGCCTATCAATCGGCTGTTATCCAAACCAACCCAAGGGTGCATAGCTCTTGCTGTGCCAAGATATGATGCAGGCGTAAACTTCTGCCAACCACCAATCTTCTCAGGCATACCAAAGCGAAAGCGTACCTTGTCTACGTCAAACCAACCGCCCTCATTGGTGTAAGAGGTAGTCTCTCGATTGACACCTGGGCGGAACTGAAGTTTGGTTAGTGGCATTCATCACCTATGTTTTTACTACGAGTTCGGTTGCAGAAATAGCAGTCCCTGCCAGTACACTTGGGCTACCCGCTGTTGTGCTTATCGTTCCATCTGTCTGTACATAATACTGCTGCCCTGCGGTGAGGCCGATCTGGTTATCTGACACAGAGCCTATGATGTCCATTGATGCGTTGCCGCCATCTGCTACTTCAGCACGATTTACAAAACTTCCTGCGGCCTGATAAACTACGGCTTTAGCTTTATTGCTATCTCCTGCATCTTTATATCCAATTATAACCACATTTTCTGTGCTATCAAATGCAATACTGGTGGGGGATAAACTATTTGTTTCACCAGATTCAAATGTTACTTCTGAATCAAACGATATAGAAGTTCCGCTCACAGTTCCGACTCGTAATCTACCATTATAAGGGCTTGGGCCATATCTATAAGCGTAAATAATTTTGTTAACACGACTGTCAAAACCCATACCTACGTTAGTAGTGTTACTGGTTTGTACTTCTGTCTCTGATCCAAAACTTATAGATGTGCCAGAGACAGTTCCAACAATAGCAGCAGCTTGTCCCCCACCTTTTCTGTAACCTATTACTGTTTTTCCAGAGTTAGGGTCATGAGCTACTCCTGCAAGGTCTCCTATATTACTATTGAATTGAACAGCAGAACCAAAAGATATAGATGTACCAGAGACTGTTCCTACGTATGCTCTCCCACCGTTAGAAGATGTATAAAGAGCAAAAACAACTTTACCATTAGTGCTGTCAAAGCCCATAGCTCCCATATATGATCCTTCAGTAGTAGCTGCCGATCCAAAACTTATAGATGTACCAGAGACAGTTCCTACACTGACATTTGCATTAGCTCCTCCTGATGAACCATGACCGACAATTACTTTGTTGTTTGTTGAATCAAAAGTAGCTCCAAACATATAATAAGCGTTAGAAGAAATAATAGCAGTAGCTGAACCATAACTTATTGAAGTACCAGAAACAGTTCCGACTTTAGCTGAAGGATAACCTAAAGAGGTTAAATAAAGTGTAACTACTTTTCCTGCATTTGAATCAAATACATTAGTTATACCATTTGAATTTTCAGAGTTAAAAACTACTGGTGTTCCAAAAGATATAGATGTGCCAGAAATAGTTCCGACTACAGTTGTTGCATAAAAGTTGTTACCACCATCTCTATAGCTTATAACAACTCTATTGTTTGAACTGTCATAAGCAGTAGTAATAGATGTAGGTTCTCCTGTTTCAAACACAGTTGGTGAGCCAATAGCTTCAGATCGAGTATCTGTTCCTGCCACGCCCCTAGACATACCAATGTAGTTTTCTGAGGTGAGGTTGTTGGAAGCAGAACTATAAACAAGTGCTTTACCGTAACTGCTATCATCAACATCACGAAAGTTAATTACTGTTTTTTGTGCTGTGCTATCGTAAACTGTATTAATAAACCTTGTATCTCCTGTTTCAAAAACTGTTTCTGATCCCACTGTAAGAGATGTACCGCTAATTGTTATGTCTACAACAGTGCCTTGGTTACTATTATCCCTATCTCTAAAAGCTGCTACTATTGTACCTGACAATGCATTATATGATGCACCATTTACATACATATCTGATTGATTAGAAGATCCATTAATACGGACTGCTGTTCCAAAAGAAAAAGTTGTTCCACTTAATGTTGTTACAACACCAGTAAGAGCTTCTGAACTGCTTGCATCGGCATATAAGATGAGAAATTTATCATTAGAGCTATCATAAACTGTTGCTTTTGGGTAGGCTTGAACTCCTAAACTTGTTTCAGAACTAAAAGAAATATCAGTGCCGCTTATTGTGCCCAACAAAACTTTTCCTAAAGAATTAGTAACATCATAACCAGCATAAACAAGTTTACCATCACTATTAAAAGCAGCTTCAAAATTATTAAGTCTGTTAGAAGAAAGGTTAGCTTCAGTGCCAAAAGAAATTGAAGTGCCACTTACTGTGCCTATCCTACATCTTGCCTGATAAGGACTAGACCCTTCTGAATATAAGACGGCAACCTTTCCACTTACACTATCAAAAACTACCCTATTACGGCCGGGATTGTTAGTCTCGTATGTTACTGCGCTTCCAAAACTTATAGACGTTCCAGAAACAGTGCCAACAAATGCTTTACCGTCATCAACACTAGGGGTGGTATCTCTAGTTGTAATAACTATTTTGTTATTTGTACTGTCAAAACAAATTCCACCATCATCATTATTGCCACTTAAAAAAACAACAGCCGTACCAAAACTAATAGAGGTTCCGCTGACTGTGCCTACAATTGCTGTGCCATAGTTGGAGTTAGCTGCATCTTTATAGGCAATAACTACTCTGTTAGAGTTACTATCGTAAGCAGCACCTATTTTCATTTCTGAACTGCCAGAATTAAAAGTAACTGTAGATCCAACAGAAGAAGATGTAGAAGTCGGTACACTCACCGTCCCATCAGAATTAACTACTACTGGCTTACCGCTTGGCAGTGTGCCACTGGCTACCGCTTTAAACTCACCACCTTCTTCAGCCCCTATACGTCTTAACATAGTTACCCTTTCACGATAAGTTTAGTTGCCGATACAGCCGTCCCTGCAAAAACGCTAGGATCATCAGCCGTTGTGCCTAGTGTGCCATCCGTCTGAACGTAGTAGCTTTGCCCTGCCGTTAACCCAGATAGGTTGTCGGCTATTGCACCTTGCGTGTCTATGATAGCCCCTGCACCAGAAGCTGCACCAGAACGAGCTATGCCTATGTAGTTCTCTGAAGAAAGAGTTGTAGAGTCTGGAGCAAAAGCGATTGCTGTGCCGTAATTTGAATTGCCGTTATCTCTGTAAACCGTGACTACTTTATTACTATTACTATCAAAAGTGTTTTTGATGTAATTAGTTGTTCCAGTGTTAAAAGCAGTTGCACTACCAAAAGTTATAGACGTTCCACTTACTGTTCCTGCAACTACACTCGCTACGTTTGTGTCGGAGTTTAAATAGGAAACAACAACTTTATTAGAGTTGCTATCAAATTGCGGCGCAGGGTAATTTGTAGTAGCAGCGTTGAAAACAACGGCAGTTCCGAAAGTTATGTCAGTTCCACTAACCGTACCAACAACAGCCGTACCATGACTAGAACTGCCTTGATGCCTAAAAGTAATTACCACTTTGTTGCTGTTACTATCAAAAGTAGCACCATTATGTATGCCATAACTGCCTGATAAGATGGAAGCAGTGCTTCCAAATGAAATACTTGTGCCAGATACTGTGCCTACAACTGCGCTCATCTTGTCGCCACCATCATAAGCAGAATAAGCGATAACAACTTTGTTAGAATTACTGTCAAAAGCAACCGCAGGATATTCAATTTGATAGCTATGAAAAACTTGTCTACTGCCAAAGGATATTGATGTTCCCGATACTGTTCCTACAATTGCATATCCATCTTCACCGCTAGGCACATCAGCAAACGCTATTACAATTTTGTTGGAATTACTATCAAAACCCATATCCATCCGTCTTGAGCTAGCACTGTTAAAAACAACCTCGCTACCAAAACTAATACTTGTGCCGCTTACCGTCCCAACTATTGCGGTTCCATAATTAGAATTAGCGTTGTCTGAATACGCTATTACAACCTTATTTGAGTTGCTGTCAAAAGCGATAGAAGTCCATGCGGATTCGCCAGAATTAAATACGACAGGGGTTCCAAAAGTAATTGATGAACCACTTACTGTTCCGACAGCCGCTGTGCCAGAAAAAGAATTATCTGCATCGTTATAAGCAACAACTACTTTATTTGAATTACTATCAAAAGTAGTATTTGTATAATTGACTGACGCACTTTCAAAAACAGCCTCTGAACCTAAAGAGGCACTTGACCCACTAACAACACTCACAGTGCCATCAGAGTTCACAATAACAGGCTTGCCGTTTGGCAGCGTACCACTAGCTACAGCGTGTTCCTGCCTTGGTACGCTTGGATCGTTGCCTATGATACGCATGTGGAGTCCTACTCTTCTTCTTC
>Ga0208899_1000222_pt1 | contig 38209 bp, 69 predicted proteins | sample VirMetDEL_Nov_24_FD_184518 | JGI IMG/M metagenome (GOLD analysis project Ga0208899, IMG submission 184518) | Aqueous microbial communities from the Delaware River and Bay under freshwater to marine salinity gradient to study organic matter... | ecosystem: Environmental > Aquatic > Marine >... | reverse complement strand
GGATAATGGTTACATTGTATTCGTAAAACACAAATAAGGATTCCTAAATGGCATTTACTAACTATACGTCATTCGTGACGACAGTAGAAAACTATCTTGCGAGGTCAGACTTAACATCAGTTATTCCTGACTTTGTTGAGTTAGCACAAGAGCGTTTATCTCGTGACTTAAGAGTGCAAGAGATGTTAAAAGTAGCTACTGCATCAACAGTTGGCGGTGATAAGAACATAGCATTTCCTAGCGACTTTTTAGAGTTAAGAGAAATACATATACAAGGTAATCCTGTGTACACACTAGAATTCCAAACACCAGACAAATTCTTTAGAAATGGCAAGACAAGCGAATCAGGCGTACCAACACACTTTACGATGCTTGGTGCTGAGTTTCAATTTGCACCAGTGCCAGATGGAACACAAACAGTACAAATACTCTATTATGCTAAACCTACCTTTATCGATGGCTCAACACCTAGTAATGTGTATTTAGCATATTTTCCTGATGCTTTACTCTATGCAACTCTAGCAGAAGCACAACCATATTTAATGAACGATGAAAGAATCGCAGTATGGTCAAGTATGTATGACAGAGCAATCGCAAATATTAGAGAAAATGATAAGGGAGCAACATTCTCTAGTGCAACATTAAACGTAACAACTTCGTAAGGAACAATTATGGCTGAATTTAGTAATTTTTTAGAGAACGCACTTATTAATGCTGTTCTCCGTAACACAACATATACATCACCAGCAACAGTATATGTATCACTTTACACAACAGACCCAACAGATGCAGATACAGGAACAGAAGTATCAGGTGGTTCATATGCTAGAACAGCAGTGACTATGGGTGCTCCATCTAATGGTGTATCTACAAACTCTGCTGACGTAACTTTTCCTACTGCAACCGCATCGTGGGGTACAGTTACGCACATAGGCATACATGATGCTTTAACAAGTGGTAACTTATTATTTCACACACCTTTAGATACATCTAAAACGATTGACTCTGGTGACATCTTCAAGATTACAACTGGCAATTTATCAGTTACATTAGCGTAAGGATAAATAATGGCATTAGTCGTTAAAGATAGAGTACAGGAAACTACTACGACCACAGGCACAGGTACAGTCACGCTTGCAGGTGCAGTTGCTGGTTTTCAAACATTTGCAGCTATCGGTGATGGTAATACAACCTACTATGCCATAACTTCTGGTAATGATTGGGAAGTAGGTATAGGAACATACACAGCATCAGGCACAACTTTATCTCGTGATACTATACTAGAATCTAGTAATGCAGGTAGTGCTATTACATTATCAGGCACATCTAATGTATTCGTTACATATCCTGCTGAAAAAAGTGTAAATTCTGATGACATAGGTGTTTCTGTTCAAGCATATGATGCTGACACAGCTAAGTATGATGATGTGACTGCTAACTTTACAGGCACACTTCAGAATGGTGGTAGTAATGTATTAGTAGATTCTGACATTGGTGTAAATGTTCAAGGTTACGATGCTGATACAGCTAAATATGATGATACAACAGCTAATTTTACAGGAACATTGCAACAAGGTGGAGATAATGTTTTAACATCTGGTCCAGCATTTCAAGCACAAGGTCCAGCAGTAACTCAATCATTCAGTTCAGGCACTTGGACAAAAGCACAGATGTCTGTTGAAGATTTTGATACAGATAGTTGTTATAATACATCTCTTTATAGATTTACCCCAAATAAAGCTGGGTATTATTTTGTACATTTCGCTGGATATACATTACCATCATCAGGTGGAACTAACATGAGAAATGTTGTATATAAAAATGGTTCAGTAACAAGTATATATGGATTACTATTTGTATCAGGAGCAAGAGGTCAAGCAGGAGCAACTGGAATTATTTACATGAATGGCACTACAGATTATTTAGAACCATATGTTTACAATAATGGAACAAGTCCTGAATTAGCTAATGGTTCTGCTTCTACTTTTGCAGCATATTATGTGAGACCATAACAATGATTTTATATGAAAAAATATTACAATTAAGACCTAATTTATCAGAAAATGATTTTGACCCTGATATTGGCACAATCGTTTTACAAAATGATTTAGATGAAAAAGGTGATTACATAAAAGAATGGAATCATGCAACTGAAACACAACCAACTCAACAAGAATTAGATAGTATAGAATAATGTTTGGCATAAGTGCATTCTCTCAAACACCTTTTAGTTCTCTTGCTGGTGCATTCATATTAGGACAGGCAAGTGTTACTGCTGATGCTACAGTTGTATCTACTGCTTTAAGATTACGCACATCTAGTGGTGATATATCATCTACTGCTACTATTGCATCTGATGCAATACTAATATTACATGGCAATGCAGATATAAATGCAAATAGCACAGTAACGATAGATGCTACAAGATTAAGAACATCATCTGGTGCAATTACAGGTGATGCAAGTGCATCTGTAACATACTTACGAATCAGAACTAATAGTGGTGCTATTGCAGGTTACGCATTATTTGATGCAGAAGGATTCTCTCTAGCAGTCGCAAGTGGTTCTATATTTTCTAATGTAAGTGTTACTGCAAATGCAGTTCGTGAAAGATTATTTAATGCAAATATAAATACAGATGCAGATGTATATGCACTAGGGGGCGTCATATTTGATAGTTTTCCTAAAATCAATGCAACAGCATTAGCAGAATGTTTAGCAAATGCAACATTTAGTGGTGATGCAATAATTAACTCTAATGGCACAATCACTGCATTAGGAACAATATTAGGTGAAGAATGGACTGACACACCATTTGGAAGTGAATCATGGACAGATACATCATTTGGAACTGATACATGGACACAACAAACAACAGGTTCAGAAACATGGACAAATATCACAGCAGGAACAGAAACTTGGTCTGACGTTTCAACAAATAATGAAAATTGGTTACAACAAGGATAAAACATGGCAAAAACAAAAATTAGTCAATATGATGCAGTAGCAGCGAATAATACTGATGTAGCAAATATTAACATAGCGGAAGGATGTAGCCCATCGAACATAAATAACTCAATTAGAGCTGTAATGAGTCATTTAAAAGATTTTCAAGCAGGAAACCAAACAGGAAACGCTTTAGCTGTTGCAAGTGGTGGTACAGGAGCTGAAAATGCTGCTGATGCAAGAACAAATTTAGGTCTTGGTTCTGTTGCAACATTAAATAGCATTACTTCAGCATACATTACTGATGGCACTATTGCTACGGCAGATATAGCAGATGGTGCAGTAACAGATGCTAAGATTGATACAATGACTTCATCAAAACTTACAGGTGCTTTACCAGCTATTGATGGTTCAGCATTAACAGGAATAACTACTTATACAGATAGTGATGCTTTATCATTATTTAATGCAAGTGGCTCTGCACCAGTATATGCTTGTCGTGCTTGGGTAAATTTTGATGGAACAGGCTCTGTTGGTATTCGTGATAGTGGAAATGTATCTAGTATAACTGATAATGGAACTGGTGAATATACAGTAAACTTTACAACTGCTATGCAAGATAATGATTATGCTGTTTGTGCTACATATTCATCAACATCAATATCTACAGATACTGGAGGTGCTGTTGCACAAGCATCAACTATGACAACATCTGCTGTTGGGTTAAGAGGATATAATAATAATAATGATGCTGCTGATGCTGATGTGGTTTCAGTGGCAATATTTAGATAAGGAAAAATTATGGACAAAAGAATAGTATATACAAATGATGATGGCACAATCTCCATAATTGTTCCAACTGATTGTGGACTAACCATTGAACAAATAGCATCTAAAGATGTACCAGATGGTAAAGAGTATCATATCGTAGACAAATCAGAGATACCTTCTGACAGAACATTTAGAGAAGCATGGGAGTGGAAATAATGGCTATTAATGTAAATATAAATAAAGCAAAAGAAATAACAAAAGATAGACTTCGTGCAGAAAGAAAACCTTTATTAGAAGAACAAGATGTTTTATTTATAAAAGCACAAGAATCTAATAGCGATACAACTGCTATTGTCGCAGAAAAACAAAGATTAAGAGATATTACAAAACAAGTCGATAACTTAAATACTATTGATGAATTAAAATCTATTTCATGTGAGAAATAATGGCAACTCAAAGAATATTATTTGATGAATGGCTACCTGACCAGCCGTCAGTAAGTAAATCAGTTAGAGAGGCGTTAAATGTATTGCCTGTATTAAATGGGTATACATACATTAATAATGCATCAAATTACTCAGCAGCAGCATCAGAAAATCTGAACAATGTATTTGCTGGTAAGTTTGGTGGAACTGTAACTGTGTTTGCAGGTGGCGCTACTAAACTATTTAAACTTGATAATACTGATTTAAGTTTAGATGATGTATCAACATCAGGTGGTTATTCTGGTAATGGTCGTTGGCAGTTTGTGCAATTTGGTCAAAATATGTTGGCTAGTAATGGAACACAAAGAATACAAAGATGGACATTAGGTAGTTCTACTGCGTTTTATCAATCATCTACTTATTTATCTGGAACATATGCTAGAAGTGGCACAACAGTAACTGTTAGTATTACTGGACATGGCTTAACTAATGGCGAAACATATGAAGTAGATATTATAAGTGGCGATGCAAATGATGGAAGTTATGCAATAACAGTTGTTGATGCAGATAGTTTTACTTATACAGATACAGATTCTGGAACAACATCAGGTGATATTCGTGTTATCACATCAGCAGCACCTATTGCTAAACATATTACAGTAATTCGTGATTTTGTAGTTGGTGCATATATTGAAGCAGGAACATATCCAAACAGAGTTCAGTGGTCTGACGTCAACTCTCCTGATTATTGGGATAATGATGGAGCATCACTCGCTGATTTTCAGGATATAGAAGATGGTGGTGACATAACTGGTATCACAGGTGGTGAATTTGGAATAATACTAATGGAAAATGCAGTGGTAAGGCAATCATTTGTAGGTAGCCCAAATATATTTCAATTTGACGTAATAGCTAGAGGTGTAGGCTGTATTGAAGGTGGTTCTGTTACACAATATGCAGGTGTTACTTATTTCTTAGGTGCTGACGGCTTTTATGCTTGTGATGGACAACAAGTGATTCGTATCGGTGCTGAAAAAGTAAATCGTTACTTCTTTAATAATGCCAACATTGGTGATATTGATTCTATCTCAGCTTCTATTGACCCTGAGCGTAATGTAGTTATATGGAATTATAGTAATGTATCAGGTAGCCGTTCATTGATTATTTATAATTACCAAACACAAAAATGGTCAGAAGCAGAAACAGATGTTGATTATCTATCTACATTAGCTTCAACAGGTGTATCACTAGATAGCATGGATACTGCTTATAATGTCACAGCAGGTTCATTTGTAACAGGTCAGTATTACACTATCAGAGAAGTAGGCACAACAGACTTTACTCTTATTGGTGCAGTAGCAAATACAGTCGGTGTATTATTTCAAGCCACAGGTGCAGGAACAGGAACAGGTGTTGCTATTGACCAAGCTGCTGCAACCACAGGTCTTAAATCATTAGATGCTTTATCTGCATCACTCGATGATAGGATTTGGAAAGGTGGTAAGTTTTTATTTGGTGGTGTTCGTGATGATAGAATTGTAACATTTACAGGCACTCGTAAGACAGCTATTTTAACTACAAACGATTTAGAGTTTGGTTATAACACTCTAGTAAACCTTATTAGACCATCTGTAGACAATGGTAGTGCAGATGTGCAAATTGCATCAAGACGTGAATTAAATGACACAGTAACATTTAGCACAGCCATATCAGCAGATGCAGAAGGTCGTGTTGGTTTAAGAAGTCATGGACGTTATCATAGAATATCAGTCACACCAACAGGTGCAAACTGGACATTAGCCATAGGATTAGATTTAGACGTTAATCAAGCAGGAAACAGGTAATGGCACGTTCCGATATGTATAGAAAGCTACCATGGCGTGGTGGCAATCCTAGAGAAGTAGCAGAAATTGTTAATAATCTTGTAGAAGGTAAATCTAACAACACAGGCGAATTTACTCTAAATACAGGCAATGCTACAACTACGACTATATTTGATGAACGTATTGGTCGTAACTCTGTTATTTTGTTTGCTCCATTGACTTTAAGTGCCGCAGCTACAAATGCTTATCCTTATGGAACATTTGAAGAAAGAGCAGATATAACTTTTGCAACTGCTAACACACCACAAATATTAGATTTATCAGAATCTGAATATACAGTAGGTATGTCATTAGCAAGTAATCGTATTACAGTCAGTTATGCAGGTGTTTATGATTTAGATGTATCTGCTTTATTTGTAAATACTGATGTTCAAATCCATGAATCATATATTTGGGTTAGAGTAAATGGAACAGATGTGCCACATTCTGCAACAAAATTTAGTGTGGTAGAAAGTCATGGTGGTGTAGATGGATATATGCCTATTAATATTAATCACCCATTAGAACTAGATGCTAATGATTATGTTGAAGTTGTTGCAGCAGTAGATAATACAGGTATTTATTTAGAAAATTATGCAGCACAAACAACACCTTTTGTAAGACCTGCAATTCCTGCATTAATGGTTAATTTACAAATGATAGACCCATCACAAACAACAGGGTCAGCACATGAGTTATATGTAAGCGATAGACAAAAAGGACAAGCAACGGTAACACATTTACCTAATAATGTGTCGAATAAAACATATGGATATGTTATAATCGGCTGATGAAGCTGAAATTAGTTCCATATAATGAAATTGAAAATTATTGGGACAAAATAAAACCAAGTTTAATTAAAATGGCTCGTAATTGGCGTTACGAACAAGCATATTGTGAATTAAAATATCAATCTGCGTTTTTATATTTAACTATAGAAGATGAACAAGAAACAGGATATGTGATTCTTCAAAAACATGCTTATTCAATTCACGTTTGGGCGGCTTATAATAAAAAAAATAACGTTTTAATTGATGGTTTAGAACGTATAAAAGAGATAGCAAAGAAACATAATTGTTTATTTATAAGTTTTAAATCTTATAGAAAAGCATGGGAAAAAGTTGCACCAAAACTTGGATTTAAAAAAGAAAATGAATTTTGGAAAATTAGATTGTGAACATAGCACTTGTTCCTAAAAAAGATTATATTCCTTGTTATCACGCAATACATGATTATTTAGAAAAATCAGCTAAGTATACTTATGGTCGTTTCACAGCAGACGACATTAAAAAAAACCTTTTAACAACTAACAAACAACTATGGGTCGCATATAAAAATGTGCAGATTTATGGATTTGTTGTAACTGAAGTAGTAGATTATCCCCAAATGAGAACTCTTATGATGCATTTCACAGGTGGTGTGCATTTAAATAAGTGGAAAAATGTTATGTTAAAAACATTACAAGAGTTTGCTAAAGAACTTAAATGTGATGTTATTGAATCATATGGTCGAAAAGGTTGGGGTAAAGTTTTTGAGAAAGATGGTTATAAACCTCGTTTTATTTATTATGAATTACCTTTGGAGTAAACTATGTTAAATTTATGGAAATTATTAACGCTATCCGTTAGAATGTGTACATTCGCTGGTGGTGGTGGATTATTTGGTGGTGGTGGTGACAGTGGAGGTGGTACATCCCAAACAACAACCGATATTCCAGATTGGTTACAGCCCTATGTAACCTTTGGTTTAAGGGAGGCAAAGGATTTATACAAAGGTGCTGGTCCAGAATACTATCCTGGACAAACATATGTATCTCCATCTACACAAACAACTCAAGCATTAGGATTAGCAGAACAAAGAGCATTAGCCGGTAGCCCATTGCAACAAGCTGCACTCCAACAGCAAGCAGGAACAGTTGGTGGAACATATTTAAGTCAAAGTAATCCATATTTAAATCAAGCATTAGCAGGAGCAAGAGATATTGCTACACAAGGATATTATGATGCACTTAAAGGTGGGCGTAGTGGTGCAGTAATGGCAGGTCGTATGGGAAGTGGCGCTCAACAAAATGTAGAGTCTAGAGCAGAACAAAACCTTGCTAACGCACTAGCTTCTCAAGCAGGACAGCTACGCTATCAAGACTACGCAAGTGAACGTGCAAGGCAGGAAGCAGCAGCATTAAATGCACCTGCAATGGCAGCAAGTGAATATCAAGACATTAATCAATTAATGCAAACAGGTCAAACAAAAGAAGCATATGACCAAGCCAAATTAGAAGCTGATGTAGCACGATTTAACTTTGCTCAACAAAAACCATATGAAAAATTATCAAGTTACTTAGGTGCTGTTTATGGGGCTCCTGTGCCTATTCAATCAACAACAACACAAGAAACATCAGGCGGTGGTAAAATCATATGTACAGCTATGAATCAAGCATATGGATTCGGTTCATTTAGAAATGCAGTATGGTTAAAATACTCACAAGAAAAACTTAAAAAAGAGCATGAAGTTGGCTACCATACATTATTTTTACCATTAGTTAAAATCTCATACAAAATGGGCAATAAATGGTATAACAAAGCAGTTAGAGCAGTTCTTGAGCATCTTGTTAAACATAGAACAAAAGATATCTATCAAGAATCTAAAGGTAAGAAACGTGATACATTAGGTCGCATATACAGAAACATCTTTGAACCATTATGCTACCTTGTTGGTAAAATTAAAGGAGTTAAATAATGAGTGACCCAATAACAATCGGTGCTGGAGTAGGTGCTGGTATATCAATGTTAAGAGGTGGTAATCCACTTCAAGGTGCAGCAGTCGGTGGTCTTGGCGGTGCAGGTTACGGAGCATTAACAGGTTCAGGCATGGCTGGTAATTTATTAACTGAAGGAGGATTGCTTTCAGGATTAGGAGCGAAAGCAGGGTCTAGCACAATTCCATCTATATTGACGACTGAGGGTGCTAAAGGAGTTGCTCCTAGCATATTTGATAAAATTGGTGGCGGATTATCTTCTATGGGGCAATACGCTAAAGAAAATCCAATGCTTACAATGATGGGTGCGACTGCTTTAATGCAACCTCAACCAAATTACCAAATGGATAGCACAGCAGGTGCTCCAGCAATTATTCCATCTCAACAAAGTATGAATACTTATGTTCCTTCACATTTAACTACTGAAGTGCAAAAACCAAGAGTTGATGTAACTGCACCAACAATGGGTGCAACACAACCATATAGACAATTTGGTTTTGGTGGAGCAAATATGTTCCGTGACCCAATGGAATATATGATGAATCTTAACTACCCACAATACTAAGGAAAAGACATGGGAATACTAGATTATTTTAATACAGCTGGCGGTTATGACCCAAATACTATGAATACTACAAATACTCAAGGTATGAATCTTCCAAATTTATTTATGACTCAGCCCGGATTGGCTAATGCTTTTATGACACCTGAACAGCAACAGCAATTACAAAATCAGGCGACTAAACGAGGCTTATTGACAGGGGCATTAACATATTTAGCAACTCCTAAAAATTTAGGATTAGGTAGTGCTGTCCCTTATTTGTCAAAAGCATATCTCGGTGGTATGCAAGGTGCGCAAGGAACTTATGATGTAGCAAGTAAAAACTTGACAGATATGATGACACTTCAAAAACTTGGCAGACAAATTGAATTACAAGGTATGACAAGTGGAGAAAAAGCACAAAATTACCTTAATAAAGCAGAAGAAGCATTACGTAAAGACCCAAATAATCCTGCATTAAAAGCAGCTGTTATTAATGCTAAAAACCAACTTAATAAAGAAACAACATTTGCTCCACCTACAATCGTATTTAAAGAACAGGGTGCTGAAGCTCAAGAAGTTGGTAAATATTTCGGTAAAACATTTACTGATTTACAAGAAGCTGAAATTAAATCTAGAGATAGAGTTGCAAAACTTGAAAGAGCATCTAATTTGTTAAAAGATATTGATACAGGTAAATTAACAGGAACAGGTGTTGAATTAGGTAAATTACTTAATTCTGCTGGATTTCCAATGGCAGAAGATATACCAAACATTGAAGCTGCTGACGCATTATTTAAAGAATATGCTCTTGAATTGAGAAACCCAGCTGGTGGTGCAGGTATGCCCGGAAGTATGTCTGATGCTGATAGAGACTTCTTGGTCAAAGCATCTGGCGGCATAACAACATCACCAAAAGCAAGAGAAATCATGTTAGAAACTCAACAGGCTTTAGCTAAACGTAATTCTGATGTAGCAAAACTTGCTAGAGATTATCGTAAGAAAAATGGTCAAATTGATGAAGGGTTCTATGATGTTTTAAAAGAATTTTCTGATAAAAATATTTTATTCCCTCAAACTTTTGAAGAAAAATATGGCGGTGGTCAATCAATGTCAAGCAATATGATTGGCGGAGATATTAAACCTACAACATCAGGCGGCTTTAGATTATTACCATAAGGATAAAACATGGCAGAACAGGAATTAAAAATATATCAAGTAGAAGCACCTGACGGAAGTATTCTAAAATTAGAAGGTCCAGTAGGAGCATCACAAGAAGATATTATTAAAAATGCTGAGATATTGTTTAATCAAAGACAAGCACAACAGCCTAAATATAATATGGGTGCTGAATCTTTACGTTCATTGGCACAAGGTGCGACATTTGGTTCTGCTGATGAGATAGAAGCAGCATTAAGAACTGCTCCGCAACAATTATCTAAAGAAATGCAACTTGGCGGATTAGCAGCACAAATGCCTACTACTGAGCCACAAAAAGTTTCATTGTCAGACCAAATGGGTGCTGGATTAGGCTCTATGGTTGGAACTTTACCATCTATTGGTGATAGTGGTTATAAAAAAACTAGAGATGAGATTAGAGCACGTCAACAGTTATTTCAAAAAGAACACCCTGTTTTATCAACAGGGCTTGAAATAGCAGGCGGTCTTGCAGTTCCTTTTATTGGTGCAGGTGGAGCAGCATTAAAAGGTGGAACAACATTAGCTGGCAATATTGCTAGAGGTGCAGGATATGGTAGTTTATACGGAATGGGAACTGCTAAAGAAGCAAAAGATATGCCTTTAGGAGCAGTTCAAGGAGCAACAACAGGTGCTTTATTCACTGGTGCAGTAGGTGCTTTAGGTAGAACAATAACTCCTAAATTATCAGAAGCAGCCAAAAGGTTAAAAGAAAAAGGAATTTCTTTGACTCCGGGACAAGCAATCGGAGGCACATTAAAACAAGCAGAAGAAACTGGTTTAAAAACACCATTTGTTAGAGGTTTATTTTCTGGTGCTCATGAAAAATCTATTCAAGATTTTAATCATGTAGTTATTGATGAAGTATTAAAACCAGTAGGCAGAAAAGCAAGTAGAAATTTATCTGGACGTGATTCTATTGTTGAAGCTCAAAATGTATTAAGTAAAATGTATGACAAACTTATACCTACATTAAAACTTGATATGAACAAAGCTGGTGCGCAGATGGACGATGTTGTTAAAAAATACACAACAGGCGACAAATCAGGTATGTTAGGCGAAGGGCAAAAACAACAATTTGCCCAATTAATGAACAATATGAAAACTGCGTTAACAAATAATAAAAGTCCTCAAATTTTAAAAAGCATTCAATCTGACTGGAAAAAACAAGTAAGTAATTTTAAAAGTTCAGGCGATGCTGTTCAAAGAAATATGGGTGATGCGTTAGAAGATGGATACAATGCATTTTATAGAAATATAATGAATCAAAACGGTAAACACGCTGTTGAATTAAAAAATATTGACAACGCATACTCAAGACTTGTAGTTTTAGAGAAAGCAGCAAAACGAAGTGATGGATTAATAAACCCATCTCAATTATATAATGCTGCAACAGGTGGTAAAATTTCTGCAGTAGATAGAAAATTAATTGCAAGAGGACAAAAGAATTTTCAATCATTAGCAGAAGATGCTAAAAAAGTTATTGGTGATTCTACTCCTGATTCTGGCACTGCTGGTAGATTGGCAACTATGGGATTGATGGCTGGAACATTACCACAATATATTAATCCGATAGCAGCAGCTGGAATAATAGGAGGAAGTTCATTGTATACAAAACCCGGAATGTCATTGTTTAATCGTTACATTACTCCAAGAACAGGCGGATTGATGACTGGTTTAGGTGAGCAATTAGCAACTAAATCACCAGCAGCCACATCTCTATTAAACATTAGAGATAACAGATACGAATGATATGGCACGATTTAACTTTACCCCCTATAAACCTATACAACGCACCAAGAAAGGATTCTGATGGAGAAGGTTCAAGAAACAGTAGCAGTTCACTCTGCAGAAATTGACCATATGAAAAAAGACATAGACCATATTATGAACAAAGTCGATAAAATGGATACTTCTATAGACGAAATCAAATCTACATTAGATGAATTTAAAGGTGGTAAAAGAGTAGCGATGTGGCTGTTTAGTGCAATCGCAACTGTTATTGCATTTATTGTAGGAAAATTTTTTCAATAATGGATAGAGTAACTGCGGTTATTGTATCTTGTTTGTTAGTTATTTTATTTTGGGTTCATAATGTATTATCTGCTGAAACTACTATCAAATATTCTGGGATGCCTGTACCGAGTGCTATGGCACCTTCTATTTCTGCTTTCAGTAATGATATGTGTAAATCCGGAGTTAGTGGTGGAGCTAACACAGGCGTATTTGCTGTAAGTGGTGGCGTAACAATTACTGATGAAAACTGCGAACGTATCAAGTTATCTAAAGTATTAAATGATTTAGGATTAAAGGTTGCTGCAGTCGGAGTTTTATGTCAAGATGAAAGAGTGTTTGAAGCTATGTTACAAGCTGGTAGTGCTTGTCCAATCAATGGTGCTATTGGTGATGCAGCTTTAAGAGCATGGTTTGAATTAAAACCTGAAGTATTTGCGAGGTTATATGGTAAGGATTGGCTTCCTCCTACTGTTACTTATCCAATGGAGTAATTTATATGCGTGGAGTTGTTACTATGATAATGGCGAAGATGGGTGGTATCTTGAAGGCAGTATGGTATGCGATGGTATCGAAGTTAGCGTGGCTATTGAGAACCATTATTGTGAATGGCACAGACCTGATGACCCTTATTGCACGCAGTTTCAAGAAACTATTTGCGTGGACAGTATCGAGTATCAAACACTATCTTGTCCCATCAATTATAGTGGAGGAATACAACAAAGTAGAACCTATGTTTGCAAACAAGCAAGCTGGACAGATTGGCAGACTACTTCTGATAACTGTACCCCTAACCCTCCTACTTGTGTTACTTCATTTGATACTAGGGTGTTACAATGTAATATTGGCTATGATGGTCAAATTACTGAAACGAGGATAAGTTCATGTCCAAATCCATATGGCACAGAAGTATGGAGCGATTGGTCAGAATCGCAGAACACATGCACTCAAAGCACTACAGACCCAGTGAGTCCAATTTCAGTGACGAGTCCTACAAACCCTGTGAGTCCCATTCAAATAGATACTGTAACTGTTCCGGTAATAGATGCACCGCAGACGATTGAATCAGTCGTCCAAGAAGAACTCAGTAATAGCAGTGATGATGTCAAGGATAAAACTGATAACAAGACTGATAACACCAAAGAAGTAAAAGAAAACAAACAAGATGGGAATGACGAACAATCTGAAAATAGTAAAAATGATGTCGTTGATAGTCCCAAAGAAATCGTTCATGGTTTTGGCTTAGTCCTTTCATTAGAATTATTAAACAAACCGATAGAATTTTATCAACCACCATTGACTGATATGTTCAGTATAACACAGGAGTTCCCAATAAATGCAACTACCAGAGAGTTTCAACTTGACCTTCTCAAAAGGAACGATATCGAAGATTATTATTATTCTTTTTCCAATCGTTCTTGGGAGCGGATACGCCGGAGTGACCTTTTACAATAAAATGTTAAAGACTATTGAAGCTACAAGTAAGTTCAGAGTTATTGAGGACAATATTAATGAACTGCAATTAACTGTATCTGCTATTAAAGAAAGACAGTTGGAAGGACTCAATACCAATGTTAGGCTACAAGAGAAAGTTGCTGATGCGTATGTGCTTGCAAAAGAAAGCAATGCAGTCGCTCTATCAACACAAAGAGAACTTAAAGCAACTACAGAAGCAACCAAGTCAGAAGTAGAGACAATGATACGTTCTGTAGAAGACAAACTTGATGTGATTAAACGTGCTACTACTAACCCATTAGATAGAAGATGAAAATAGATATTAAAACAATCAAAGCTGTTTACGATATGTTGATTGCTACTGATGTTTTAAGAAACGCTGGACTTCCGCTATCAAATGAAGTAGAGTTTGAGATAATACCTGTAAAAGATGACTGTATGGCAACCTATACACCAGACCCAGACACAATAGGAATTTGTCCTGAACGACATAGATTTCTTACAAGTTTAATCAAATCAATGGTTCATGAAATAATTCACATGATGAATCATATATATGGCAAATCTTATTTAAGGCATGATAAAAATTTCAAAGAATTAAGAAAACACATAGCTGACGAGTTCGGTTTTGACGAGAATGAAATATAAGGAGCAAATATGTTAGCATCATTGATTGGACCAGTCGTTGGTTTATTAGATAAATTTATTGAAGATAAAGACCAAAAGAATAAGTTAGCACATGAGATAGCCACTATGGCACAAAAACACGCTCATGAAGCTAATATGGGACAAATAGACATAAATAAAAATGAAGCTAACCATCGCTCTATTTGGGTTGCTGGTTGGCGACCAGCTTGTGGTTGGATATGTGCATTAGCATTAGGTTGGCATTTTATATTACAGCCTATTGTGTTATTTGCAGCAGCAATCTTTAATATTACATTACCTGTCCCATCATTTGATATGGGTTCATTAATGACAGTATTGATGGGTATGTTAGGTCTCGGCGGCTTAAGAAGTTTTGAAAAAAGTAAAGGCGTCACTAAATGAAGTTAACAACGCATTTTACTTTAGAAGAATTAATACAATCTGATACGGCAACAAGACTAGATATTGATAATACGCCTGATTCAGAAGTTATGGATAATTTAATATTTTTAGCAGGAAAGTTAGAGAATGTCAGAGATTTACTTGGATATCCTATGCTCATTAGCAGTGGTTATCGTTCTTTACCTCTTAATAGACATCTTGGAAGTAAAGACACCTCAGCACACACAAAAGGATTAGCAATCGATTTTATATCGCCAAATTATGGCACTCCGAGAGATATAGTAGCAGCTATTGTTGAATCTAATATAGATTATGACCAAGTTATTTTGGAGTTTGATAGATGGGTTCATCTTGCATTTACGCAAACTGATGTTCCACGCAAACAATCATTAATCATTGACAAAGAGGGAGTAAAACCCTTTGAAAATATTATTTCTTGATATAGAAACCAAAGCAACAGTCATAAAAGCGTGGGGTCTTTATGATATCACCGCAAGTCTCAATCAAATTATCAGTCGTGGTTCTGTGATATGTTGGGCAGCTAAATGGGGTCATTCAGATGAAATAATTTTTGATGCTGACTGGATATCATCTCATAAGAGAATGATTAAACATATTCATAAACTCATTGATGAAGCTGACGTAGTATGCCATTACAACGGACAAGCATTTGATATGAAAGAATTAAATAGGCAATTTTTATTAGAAGGATTGCCGCCTCCTAGCCCATACAAACAGCTTGATTTGCTTCGTGTAATAAAACGTAACTTTAGATTTATATCTAATAAATTAGATAATGTTTCTCAAGAGTTAGGTATCGGCGCAAAGATAAAACATTCCGGTATGGACTTATGGAATGATGTTGAAAAGAAAGACCCTGATGCTAGAAAATTAATGCAAAAATATAACGAACAAGATACACTTCTTCTAGAAATGTTATATAATAAATTGTTACCATGGTTGGGTGGGTATATAAACCACAATTCCTACACCTCCTTAGTGGTCTGCCCGACCTGTGGTAGCAATCATCTCAACAAACGTGGATTTCAAAAATCTAATACAAGAACTTATCAAAGATGGAGATGTATGTCATGCGGTTCGTGGTCACGAAGCAGCAGTTCGATAAAATCAGAGACAAAATCAAACTCGGTTATCAGCATAAGGTAGAAATAATGGATATCAATGAAATATCAGAGCGAATTATTGGCAAAGAAGTAGTCAATGTTGATGTTACTTATGGTGAAGATACATTAACTATTTACTTTAATGACGGCAGCGTTCTTGAATTAATTGTCGATAGTATTTATTACGACAGTATAGATTATGACGATTGAGCGTAATCAGCCCACTTTTGTATCAAAGATTTTAAATCATTTATACCATTTCCTATTAGTTTTAGTTTATCTTCTTGCACTTTATATACTTTATCTACTATTGCACCACTCTCATTAGACATACCATAAATAATTAATACCATAAATTTAGGCTGTTTAGATAATGCTTTTAATGCTATTTTTTGCCCAAGAGATATTTCTTCATTTGAATGTTTCCATTCTGCTATAAGAAAATGTTCATTTAATTCATAAAGCATATCAACATTCACTGGTAATATGTTTGGTTTTTGTTTAATTACTCCTTCTAAAAAACCAAAGTCAACGTGCTCAGCTTTCGGATTTCTCATTCCCTGTGTCATTTAAACCTCCTATTTTGTTATCCGGATACATCTTATAAAATTTATTTTTTATTTCGCTGAATATTTCAACTCTAATATTATTTTCTTCTTTAAAAAATTGAATAGTAAACCACTCACCCTCAATCGCTATTCTTTTTGTTATCATTTTTACATATTCCGTTTGCTGACAAGTCTCGACCACACCACCATTTTTTCTTGTCATATGTGTTTGCAGGCTGTTTACATTTGTGGCACACCTGACCGAAAGTTTTAATCCTCGTCATGAAGTGGGTCTTCAATCCACTCATCAGTTACAGGTGATGACATTTCTTTTTTCTTTTCTTTTTCCAACTTCTTAATATTTTCAGTTGCAAAAGTAATTATTTTTTTATACGTTTCAATTTTTCCATCAATGCTTGGGTCTTTTCTACCATAACGAACTGCATATTTAAGTATACTGCCATGGTTAACAGCTTCTGTTCCACAGAGATGATTAATGCAATCATCAAGCAAGTCTTGTAGCTCATACCCATCTCTAATTACATAATAACTGGGATATTTTGTAGTTTCCTCAATCATTTTTCTTCCTCTATAATTAACATACCTTTTTGATAATCACAGGTGAACTCTTTTACTTTCGTATATACAGTTCCATCATCACCGACCCGTGCCAATAATCTACCTTTATGGCAAATTAATTCTTCTGGTTCAGTTGGTTGTGATATATAGTATTGAGCAATAATACCACATACCAAAAATAACATAATAAATCCTATCATATAATTCATTATTTTACGTAGCATTTTATAAATTCTCCTTGTGTGTCATTTATTGCAGCGAGAGTATAATTACACATGAAATCTAAAAGAAAGGGGATTCATTATGTGGACAACACCAGCTGCAACAGAAATGAGATTTGGTTTTGAAGTTACTATGTACGTATGCAATAAGTAATTTCATAAGGATTCGGATACACCTACCAAGGTATATCCGACTCCAAATCATTAATATCCGCACCCTCAACAGCCGGAGCCGCAGCTTTGCTAGAATCAGGTTTCCAATTATCAACTTCAGCATACCAACCATTACCATTCTTGCTTTCTAATACGTTGAAGTTAATCCATTCGTCTTGTTTTGAATTTAAAAACTCAATCATACGTTGTTTATTAATACTGCCTGAGCCTTTTACAAAGTCAGGAGCATTGTCTCTCGGCGGCTTTATATTTAAACCATTAACAAACTCTTTATCTTGTGCCATTTATATTTCCTTTAATTGATTAATCATTAGTTCTACTTCTGCTAAGAACTTTAATATTTCAAACTTTAACATCTCAATATACTCATCGTCCCTCTCAACACGGACAACCATTAACTGAAGTCTTGGTTCAAAATTTGGGTTATATGAAATGAAGTCACACCATTTTCTGCCCGTTGTGGAAAGCTGAAACTGCACTTGAGGCTTATATTTTGAGGGCAACTTTCTTTCTAATAAATTCGTTGTATGAGTAGTTTCTATTGGGCATTTTATTTCAATAATGCCATCATCACCTACTAGACCATCAGGACTTGCTCCTGCACGCTCTATTGCAGGGTGTTGAACAAACCCTACTTCTTCTACTGTAACATCTTTGAGTTTCTCATATATTTCACGAGCCATTGGTTCACGCTCTATACCATCTTGCATAGCTTGATTCATATATGTATCTGTTTTTTTATTTGTCAGGCGTTCTGTTGCGAGTTGTAATTTATATTTTGCTCTGACTGTTGATTCTTGACCTTTTCTAGTAGCAAGGACATCTGAAACTCGACTGGCTGTAACTTTGCCGAGCCGAGCTTCAAACCATTCTTGAGAGAGTTGTTCCATTAGAATGGGTCTTGTCCCTGTTGCTTAATAGCATTGGCGACTTCTTCAGCACTCGCTACTGAAGTGTCTATACCAATGCCAAAAGCACCGAGTGCCCTACCGATAGCACTCGTCTCGCAGTTCTCAACATAGGAGGTTTTGTTGATGAACGTTGAACCCTCTTTTTCGTAAGCATGACCAGTTGCTACAATTTGACCATCAACTACAACAACTGCTTTAAATAAAACTACGCCATCTTGATGAGTTAATATTTCAGTCATAATAGAGCCTGTAGGATACATTTCTCTAAATCCTCTAATTCGCTCATGAACTTCTACATACTCTTTATTACCTTTGCCAATTTTTATGCTATTTAGCTTAGGTGTAACAGTTTTAACTTTATTTTCTTTCATCTGTTGTTCCTCTTGTTGAATTTTTGCAAGAGCGGCATCATTGTCTGCTTGAATGTCGCTCAAATGAACATAGGGTGTATTTTTATAAGTTAGATTATCCATAATAAAACGAACCCTCCTAAAGCGATTGTCCAGAACACGGCTCTATCTTCGGCAGCTTTGCGTTCTTTATATTTTTCTGATTCTTTCCAGTGATTATATTCTTTCATTTGAATCCTCCTTGTAATCATTATCAATGAATTTTTGACGAAAGTAAATACCATGATGGAACATTTCTTTTTGTCCATTTTGCCATGTTATTTTTATGAACTCGATAATACTCACGATAATTGTCAATAGAACTATTAGTAATTTTGCAATCATCAGGCATAGCACATGGTGGCTCGGTAAACTTACCATCAGGTATATTTTTAGGCGTATATATTAAAGACCACATGAGTTTCATACAAGCGTGTTCTTTAAGATAACGATAATTATATTCACGTATTAAATCAATCCATAAATCATATAGCCAACGATAATTTTCACGAGATTGACGAACCCAAACAGCTGATGGGTGATTGATATGTGTAGCTTGATAGATTACGTCGTTATGATGGTTATTAAGAACGTAACGTTTTTTCTTACGACCATTAACGACTTGATTAACAAGAGTTCCGTCAAGAACTCGGTGAGCAGTAGATAATAACTGTGCATATTCAAGAATCATTTTGACACAGTGTTTATCAAGGTGCATTTCTGCACATTTTTTTGTTTCTTTATGTAAATAAAATATATTCATAACACCCCCTATAATTGAATGATACCCGAAAAATTAATCTAGTAAAATCATATATTCTTTGGGGAAATGTTTACGAAACCATGCAAGACCTTGCTCCATCATTTCATAGTTTCCTGTCATTTCAGCACCTTGAATACAATCATAAACTGCAACAGCATCAGGCTCTAACACGCAAGAGCCATAACCGAATTTATTGTTTACTTCAACAGGTTCAGTATCCCAAATAGAACAATCAAAAGGCAAAGGTCTATCAGGATGTCCTGATTGAGTTCTGCTTTCTAAATCCATTTCTGCTTTTTCTATTTCTTTTTCTATTGCTTCTGCCCATTCAGGGTCGTCCATGTTTGGTAAGTCAAATATAATTTTACTCATGATTAAACCTTTCTTCGTTATAACGTTCGATAGCTTCATCTTCAATATCATCTAAATCTGATTGGTAAATATTTTTAGTAATATCTTCGCTACCTTGCGTAATTTTTAAATTTTTAACTTCAATGTGGGCAGGACTATCGCCAGTAGCATACCCATCAGCTTCATAAATAATATCGCAAGTAACATATACAGGGGTTTCTACTTCCCCCCTGTATTTGTCATCAGTATAAATAAAAGTTTCAAATTCCATTACTTTATCTCCTCATTTAAAAAAATTATTTCTGACTCGGTTAATCCAACAAGAAATTTCGCCCAATCTTCTGTTGATTTTTTTAAGCCGCTTAAATTGTAATGTTTGCTTTCGTAATTTTTTTCAATAAATTTTCTTGCTCTAGCCATATTTTTAAAAACAACGTAAGCAGTTCTTTCAGTCCATTGACCGCCATCGTTTTTTTCACCAACAAGCATGCATTGATAGTAATCTGTTCTCATTATTTGTCTCCGTAAATTGAAAAAAATGCTTTATAAGTTTGACGAGCATTAGCACGAGCTTTAGCTTCAGTATCGGCATGCTCATGCCAGATTTTGACAGTATCAGTTTTTGGGTAATAACCCTCGAACGTATATAAATGACGAACAGTATCAGTAAAAATTAAAGTTAAATTTGAATGAAACATGATTAAACCTCCTTATATAAATTAACCATAAAATCATGATGCCTGAAATTTATGGTAATATCTCATTTTGATACATTTTTTTTTCAAATCAAATATACGTTATTGATAAATTTTACAAATGAACCGAAAAACCGAGCATGACGAGCAAGTTGCAGTTATTGACTGGTATAGAAAACAATACCCTACGTTAAAATATTGTTTATTTGCTATACCGAATGGCGGTTTACGTCATATTAGAGTTGCTATGACATTAAAAAAAGAGGGAGTATTATCAGGCGTAAGTGATATGTTTTTGATGGTTCCACGTGGAACATTTCATGGCTTGTTTATCGAGATGAAAACAGCTAAAGGTAAAGTCAGCGATAATCAACAAAAGTTTTTAGATATAGCTCGAAGTCAAGGGTATGAAGCGATAGTTTGTTATGGCTTTGAAGATGCAAAAAATAAAATAAAAAAATACTTTTCAATCGTATAATATTCGGGCATCATGATTCCATGATTAACATTAAGGAGGATTATCATGCGTCAATTTTTAATATTATTTTATCAAGCTCAGGGTTATTCATTAAATCAATCTATCGAATTAGTTAATAAAAATTATGATTATTTAATGTTAGAAATAAATGAGTTATTATTAAAGTTTTCAAAATAAAGGGGGGTTATGTTGCATTACTATACTCATAATATAGGTGATTACCGTAGGGATACGGCTCACCTTTCATTATTAGAGCATGGCGTTTATCGTCAGCTATTAGACCAATATTATTTAAATGAAGAACCGATTACTCTTGATTTAGATAAACTACATAGATACTTATCAATTAAAACTGAGGAGGAAAAAATTGCACTTACCAATGTGTTACAGGATTTCTTTATTAAAGCTGAAGATGGTTATGTTCACAAGCGTTGCGACGATACGATTCAAGAATATCAAGGCAAAATTGAAAAGGCATCTAAAGCAGCAAAAATAAGATGGGGTAAGCAGACGGAATGCGAACGCATACCTGACGCTATGCAAACCAATAACCATAAACCATTAACCAAAAACCATAAACCAGATTATGATATTCAATTTGATGCCTTTTGGATTATGTATCCAAAAAAGGTCGGTAAAGAAGCAGCTAGAAAAGCATGGTTAAAAAATAAACCTGATATTGATTCTGTCATAAAAGCGATTCAGTGGCAAGAAGTTTCTTCACAATGGAAAAAAGGTTTTATACCAAATCCTAGCACATACATTAATCAACATAGATGGCTTGATGAGCCAGAAAAGGTGGATTTCTAATGAAAAAATTAACATATATAGAAGATATGGATATATTTTTTGCAGCTTGTAAATTTATTAGAGCGAAAGATGATTTTGAAATTAATGAAGAAAATTTTCCATACACAGCAGCAAGAGCATTCAAGTTATATAAATTTTTTTTGGAGGCAAGAAAATGGTAGATGAAGATAAAGTTAAATTTAAAAATATGCTTGATACAGTTATGGCATTATACGGCAAACCATCACCTGATAGAGATACCATGAGAGTATGGTGGTTAAAACTTCAACATCTTGACTTCAGCATAATATCAAATGCTTTTAATATGTATGTTGATAAATACAAAATTATGCCGAATGTAGCATCAATACTTGAGTTATGTAGGGCTGGCTCAATAAAAGAGTTTACCTATTTACCAAGACCTAAATTATCAGAGGAAGAATATAAAAAATCTTCTGAGCGTGTTAAAAAACTTTTACAAGAGTTTGCACAAAAACCAAAACCTGAGCCGAAAGACTGGGCAAGGAAAATTATTGCAAATCCTAGCAAGTATCCAGATATTTCAGTTCGTTATGCTAAAGAGGCTTTATATATTAAGGAGGAAGTATGAGCAACAGAATTTTCAATATGTGGATAGATAGCTGTCCAGTAGATTTCACAGTAATAAAAGTTAATGGCAAAGACGCTTATTTATTTGGTAAGAATACTGATTTATCAGTAGAAGTTAATATGCCGGAAGATATGAATAGGTATTATATTGCCGGAGCAAAAGTAGATTCAATTACTTTTTATTCAATCGCTGATTCTAAAAACGCTGGTTGGGAAAGTTGCAGAAATGACCAAGGCGGCGAAGATTTTTTTATTGAAGCATACGATTTATTAGAGGATTAATTATGAGTGAATTTAAAACAATATCAGATTCTGAATTTAATAATTATAAAAATTTATTAGAAGAATATAAAACAGAAAGAGAAATTGTAAAACAAAATTATCATGATAGGAGTAAAATATTAACATCAAAAATACATGACATAGAACATATCATCACAAAAGAAGATGGTATAAGAAATAAACGTGGTAAATATTGGATTGATTATAAAAAAGAGCAAATTTTTAAATTATATAAATCTGGAGAATTAATAGAAAATATTGCTAATAAATTTCAAACAACCAAACAATCTATAATTAATGCTATTGAAGATAAATATTGGTATGAAAAAAGAATAGAATTAAGAAAACATTTGTTAAAAACAGATGGTATTGTCAATGATAGCTTGCCATTAGATACATTATTTTACAGACATATTTTTCAATCACATATTTATAAAGATAAAAAAATATTAACTGTTGGTGATTTTTATAAAAATATTAACAGTTTGAATAAAAGAGAAATAAAAAAAGTTGAAAATGAAATTTCTGATGTTGAATTTTGGTATCAATATTGGAAAGAAAAACAAAATAAAGAATGGAGATATCATGGGTAAAGGAAGTTCACCACGTCCATTTACGGACAGAAAAACATTCGAAGAAAATTTCGATAATATTTTTAGGAAAAATAAAAATGAAACCATGGAATCTAACAAGGCAAAACCTGCCATTCCTGATAGAAAAAATAAATAATCTTGATTTTAATAAACGATGGAAAGTAGTCGTATATGAAGAATCAGAAAAAAGAAGTAATGAACAGAATGAAAGGTTATGGGGATATTTATATCCTAGCATTGGTAATTATTTAGGATTGACACAAAGAGAAGTTCACAATATGTGTAAATACCAGTTTCTTAGAAGCGAGATGGTTATCAATGACGAGGTAATTACTGTATTAAAAAGCACGACGAAATTATCAGTCAAAGAGTTCACAGATTATATGGAAAAAATTGAAATGTGGGCAGGGCAACAGGGGTGGTCAGGTGAATGAGTTTAAAAGAATTTTATTTAATGATTTTAAGAGAGTTTGCTAATGGCGAACCTTTACCATATAAATTTAAAACTAAATATAAACAAGGAATAACAAAAAGTTTTCCAAATTATGACGATTCTAAATTTTGGACAGCCAGTCAATATTTAGAAATGATTAAAGACATTAAAGAATGGGAAGAATTAATAAATGGCGAAAACAAAAGAAGAAAAAAAACATTACGATAAACTTTATGAATTAGGTTGCATTGTTTGCAAAAAAGAGGGTTTGGGGTATACTGAACCTTGTATTCATCATATAAGACATGGTGCTGGTATGGGAATGAAATCTCATTGGAGCAAAGCTATACCATTATGCCCTATGCACCATCAACATGGAGGATACGGAATAGCAATACACGCTGGTGAAAAAGCATTTGAAAGACGTTTTGGCACCGAAGAAGAACTTCTTGAGGAAACTCAAAAATGTTTGAATATGTTCTAGTAATTTACATGACAATGGACACGCCAGAATATGTTGGTCATTTTAAATCTTGCGCCGATGCAAATAATTACGTGAAAGAAAATTATAAAAATGCAAAATATACTACCTGTCTTTATCAAGATTATATAAACTTACCAAAAGATTTAATTAAAAAGGAAATAGAATGGAAATAACCTTTAAAGACCCAAATGTATTAATACCATACAAAAATAATAGCAGAGTTCACAGCGAACATCAAATCAATCAAATAGCAAAATCAATTAAAGAGTTTGGTTTTAGAGTTCCTGTGATTGTTGATGGTGATAATATTTTAGCTGGTCATGGAAGAACTTCGGCGGCTCAAAAATTAGCATTAGATAAAATACCTACTATTGATGTATCAGATTTATCTGAAACTCAAAAAAGAGCATTCGTTATTGCTGACAATAAAATTGCAACTAATGCAGATTGGGACGAAGAAATATTAAAACTTGAATTAGATGAGTTAAAATTACTTGATGTTGATTTATCTACGTTAGGATTTGACCCATCAGAATACGAAATAAAAGAAATAGATTATTCAATATTAGATGACGAAGAAGATATTGAAGAAAAAATAGACTCATTAGAACGTGAGACTCGTAGAGCAATAGAAGTTGTATTTGAGGAAGAACATTATCAAGAAGCATTTGAATTGTTCAAGTTCTGGAAACAAGAAGGAGCATATTTAGGTTACATGATTATGCAATTTTTAAAAGATGAAAAAAATAAATTGGATACAGAATGAAAATAATTTTAATGTATTACGACAGATATGATGAAGCAACCACTTCATTAGAGTTAGATAAAATCAATGAACCTCATTATGTTTTATGCCATAACAACAAAGAAAGATTCACCTGTATTGGCAAAACTGGAACTTTAGTTGAAACCAATAAACCTAGAGGCATACAGCATAACTTTAATTTCGGTCTTGATATGTTAGAAGATGGAGAGTGGGGAATATTTTTGAGTGATGATTATGTTGGCTCTAAAAAATTAGTAGGTGAAAAATTTATTGATTGCCCAATGTCTCACCCATTAAAAGAATTAAAAAATATTATTCCTAAAGCAGATGAAGCTGGTATTAAATTAATAGGATTGAGTTCAACAGGTAATCCATTCTACGCACAAAAAAAATATTCTAAATATGGTTTAGTAGATGGAAGATGTTTTGCTATTAAAAAAACTGATTTCAGATGGCATAAAGGTATAAGCACGGTAACAGATTATTATGTCACTGTATATCATCTTAAAAAATATGGAGGTAATTTAATTTTAAATCATACTTACATGGATTTTGAGAGATATAAACCGAAAGGTCTTGGTAGTGTAGAAGAACGTATACCTGATAAAATGCATGATATTGAATTAATGATGACATTATTTCCTGACAACATTGTAGTTAAAGACAAAGTTAATCAACCAAAAGGTAGCCATATCGTTATTAAAAGATGAAAACATTAGAATTTAAATCATTAGAATATCCTCATAAAATGGGGCAACGTTGCGCAGATTTAGAACCCAACATTTTAGAAGATACTTTATTTATAGAAGACGGTAAACCATTAGGATTTTATATTAAAGAGCCGCCGATTAAATTAAAACAATTATTAAATATTGCAAATGCAGAATTAAATTCACCAAATGTTCCTAAAGTTAAAATGGATAGAGGAACTAGAAAAATGAACGCTGCAAGAGGCATAGATGTAGTTCAACAATATAGTGCAACATTAGGTGCTTGTGTTCCTAGAGCACACATGAAAAGAGATTACGGCAGAACATCACAATTACATTCTGTTGCATCAGCCAGAACATTTATTAAAGCGATGTTAATGGCTTGTAAAGAGGGCGAGAAACTTTTAAAGGATATCATGCCTGAACAATATGAGTTACAAAAAAAATTGATAGAAGAAAACGTTCCAGAAAAATATAGATTAACAGATTTATTTTCTAGTTCTATTTCTAATTTTAATATTGCAGCTGCATATCATCAAGACAGAGGTAATTTAAAAGGTTGCGTTAATTTTATATTCAGTAAAAAAGAAAATGCGAGAGGAGGTCATTTGCACGTTCCTGAATATGATGCTGTGATAGATAACAAAGATTGTTCAATGTTAGTTTATCCTGCATATAAAAATATGCATGGGGTAACACCAATTATTCCGTTAGCAGAAAATGGTTACAGAAACAGTCTAGTGTTTTATGCAATAGACAATTTACAAAAATTTTTTTAGGAAGAAAAATGAAACCAGTAACAAATGGTTATTTATACGAATATAACAATGGCGATAAAAAAACAAGAGATGAAGCTGTAAAAGATATATTAAATTTTATAGGTAATGAAAAATATTCTATGAATCAAATCGCTAAAGGAATTGGGTTAAATTACACATCAACAACCTCTTTAGTAAGATGGGCAAAAAGAAATAACATTATGTATGGTATAAGACGTGGTCGCAAATATCATTTTGGTGTTGGTGTTATGGAAGAAGATGCTTGTTTATTAGCTGATATGTTTTACAATAAAGAAAAAATATTAAATAACTTTAAAATCATTAGCACAACAAAACGAAAAGTAGAAGACGCTCCAACAGATTCATACGAGCTTTCAAAATCAAGAAATATTACATACGGAACTCATGTTTTTAATACTGTTTATGATTGATGGAACTAGAACGTTTACAAGATATACTTGAAGACTGGGCAAAATGGATGCGTAAAGACGACACCAGAACAGGTTATCCTTACAAATCTGTTGGTCTTGCCTCCGGTGGTGAGTCTAGCCATGGTGCATTTGACGATATGTTAAAAGATATGGATTTAGATTTAGTTCATAAAGTCAATGCTATGATTAACTCATTAGATATACAAGAACAAAACGCAATATACGCAAGATACCTAAAATCAAAAAAACCTCTTTATTACGAATTAAAATTACAATACGCATTACAAAATCTCCTCAAATTAGCAGAAAAACGATTAATCACTTGACATAAAATGCTGTTTTTGATATAATCGCAGTCAGTGGTGGATAACCACGTCCAAAATTTTTATACATTCCCTGAGGTCAGCCATGCCGTTAAAAAAAGGTAAATCACAGAAAGTTATTTCTAGTAACATTAGAACTGAGATTAAATCTGGTCGCCCTCGTAAACAAGCAGTTGCAATAGCATTATCAAAAGCAGGTAAATCTAAAAAGAAAAGGAAATAATCATGCCAATGGTCGGAAATAAAAAATACAGCTACACAGCAAAAGGAATGAAAGCAGCAGAAAAAGCAGCAAAAAAAACTGGTAAGAAAATGAAAACTACAAAAGGCAAGAAAAAATAATGGCTAAAAGAGGGTTATATGCAAATATCCACGCAAAAAGGGAAAGAATCAAAGCTGGTTCAGGGGAAAAAATGCGTAAAGCAGGAGCAAAAGGAGCACCCTCAGCATCAGATTTCAAACAAGCAGCAAAAACAGCCAAGAAACCTAAGCGAACTACTAAAAAACGTAAGTGATTGTGTATGAGTGATAGCAGATTAAAACGAGCTGGCGTATCAGGTTATAACAAACCTAAACGCACACCAAATCACCCAAAAAAATCTCATGTAGTTGTTGCTAAATCAGGCGACCAAGTTAAAACAATTAGATTCGGACAGCAAGGTAAAACAGGTGATAAAAAAATGACACCTAGAGCAAAATCATTTAAAGCACGTCATGCTAAAAACATAGCTAAAGGAAAAATGTCAGCCGCCTATTGGGCAAACAAAGTTAAATGGTAGAAAGCCCTTGCACTTATGAGTGTTATTTAATTGATGACCATTGTATAAGATGTCAAAGAACATTATGGGAAATAAGAAACTGGGTAAAATTGACAGATAAAGAAAAAGAGCAGATAATTGAAAGATGCTCAAGATATTCGTAGGATTTGATGGAAAAATAGAACCGATTGTTTATCATGTTTTTTGCCAAAGCGTAATAGAAAAAGCAAGTATTCCGGTCAGCTTTACACCATTAGCATTAAATACATTACCAAACTATATGGAAACTCATAGTGATGGTAGTAACGCATTTATATATTCAAGATTTTTAGTTCCTTATCTTTGTGACTTTCAAGGACAAGCATTATTTGTAGACGGCGATATGTTATGCCGAACAGATATAAATGAACTATTAAAAGAAATAGACGTATCAAAAGCAGTATCCGTAGTCAAACATGACTATAAAACAAAACACCCAATCAAATATCTTGGAAATAAAAACGAAGATTATCCAAAAAAGAATTGGTCTAGTGTTATACTATGGAATTGTGGGCATTTTAAAAACAGGGTATTAACTCCTGAATACATAATGACCGCAACAGGTAAACATTTACATAGATTTGAATGGCTCACAAATGAGTTTATAGATTTAGTAGGTGAAATACCAAAAGAATGGAATTGGCTAGTATCTGAATACGATTACAATGAAGATGCTAAGTTAGTTCATTTCACCATAGGAACACCATGCTTCAATGATTACAATAGATGTGATTATGCAGAAGAATGGAGTATGGCATTAGATAATTTACTAATACCTTTAGAATATTAAACAACCAACCATTTATGGAGTTGAAAATGATTAAAAATTGTGCAACTTTCGGAGTTATAAAGGGGTCAAAATGCAAGGAGTAGAGCATATCCCAACAGAAGAAAAACGAAAGTTAGTAAGAACGCTTGCCGCAGTAGGAATCACCTATGAAGATATTGCAGCAAAAATAGATATAAGTTCAGATACATTAGTTAAATACTACAAGACAGAATTGACTGATGGTCGTGTTGATGCTAATGCAAACATAGGTCAAAAGTTATATCAACAAGCTAGTGGAGGCAACACTCAAGCACAGATATTCTGGTTAAAAACTAGAGCTGGCTGGAGTGAAACTAACAAACATGAAATAACAGGTGCGAATGGTTCAGCAATACCATTAAGCGTAGCTGTAGAGTTCGTAAATGCAGAACCCAGAGACGAAGAAGTTTCCGAGTAAACTTCAATTCTTATTTCAACCTCATCGATACAAAGTAGCGTATGGTGGTCGAGGTAGTGGTAAGTCATGGGGATTTGCTAGAGCATTATTAATAGAGGCGGCAAAAAAACCTTTACGTATATTATGTGCAAGGGAAGTTCAACGCTCTATTAAACAATCAGTTCATCAATTATTATCAGACCAAATACAGTCAATGGGTTATGGTGCTTTTTATGAAGTGCTAGAAACTGAAATAAGAGGCGTAAACGGAAGTCAAATAAACTTCACAGGTCTTGCTAACAACACAGTAGAAAGTATTAAATCTTTTGAAGGTGTAGATATATGCTGGATTGAGGAAGCACAGACTGTTAGTAAACGCTCATGGGATATATTAATACCAACAATACGTAAACCTGACTCAGAAATATGGGTAACATTTAACCCTGATTTAGATACTGATGATACTTATACTAGATTTGTAGTTCACCCACCTGAAAACTCAGTTGTTAGAAAAGTTAATTGGTCAGACAATCCATGGTTTCCTGATGTGTTAGACCAAGAAAGATTACATTCAAGAGCAAACAGTCCTGATTATGAAAATATATGGGAGGGTGAATGTAAGTCAGCAGTTGACGGAGCAATATATGCTGACGAAATAAGAGATGCACAAGAGCAAGGAAGAATAACTAATGTTCCTTATGACCCTATGCTGAAAGTTCACGTTGTTATGGATTTAGGCTGGAATGATAGTATGTCGATTATCATGGTTCAGAAAGGCGTATCAGATTTAAGAGTCATTGGTTACATAGAAGATGACCACAGAACTCTAGACAGTTATTCAGCACAGTTAAAAGATATGCAATATAACTGGGGAACGATGTTCTTACCACATGATGGTCAGTCAAAAGATTTCAAATATGGTATATCAGCAGAAGATATCATGAGAAAGCAAGGCTGGGATATTAGAATCGTTCCTAAACTTGACATAGAATCAGGAATTAAATTAGCAAGAATGAACTTTCATAAAGTTTATTTTGATAAGTCAGCCAATCGTTTGATTGACTGTTTAAAACATTACAGACGTAATATTAACAACACTACTAACGAACCGACAGCACCTGTTCATGATGAGTATTCGCATGGCGCAGATGCTTTTAGGTATTTATGTGTATCAGCAGATAAAATGACCAATGAGTCATGGAAAAATCAAGAGATACATTACTCTAACATGGGAATTGTTTAATGGAAAAACTAACTGACGAACAGATACTGAGCAAAATAGATAACGAAGAACAGATTGCTTATGGTATCAATGACGCAGCATTATCAGCTGAGCGTGCTGAGGCAATTAATTATTATCTCGGTGAGCCATTCGGTAATGAAATAGAAGGACGTTCACAGGTAGTCTCCTATGACGTTCAAGACACTGTTGAATCTGCTTTACCACAGCTGCTTAAAGTGTTTGTATCCGGCGATGAAGTCGTTAGATTTGAACCTAAAAACCCAGAAGATGTAGAATCAGCAGACCAAGAAACTGATTATGTTAATCACGTTGTTATGGAAAAAAACAATGGGTTTGAATTAATGTATGTTTGGTTTAAAGATGCACTTCTTTCTAAAAACGGATACGTGAAAGCATATTACGAAGAAGAAGAAGAAATAGAAGAAGAAGAATATGAAGGATTAACTGACCAACAATTAGATATGTTGGCTCAAGATGATAATATTGAGATATTAGAGCACGAATCCTATCCTGACCCATCTGCTCCTAAAATGCCATTAACACCTGAGATGCAAACTCCTCCTGATATTCAAAGAGATGATGGCAATATCACAATAGAACAAACATCAATGCAGGCGTTTGAAGTACCGATGCTTCATAACGTTAAAATAGCAGTCAAAGAAGTTAATGGTGAAATTAAAGTTAAAAATGTAGCACCTGAAAATATTATGGTATCTGTTGACTGTATCGGAACAGATTTAAATACAGCACGTTTCGTTCAACATCGTGAACTCATGCACCCATCAGAAGTTGCACAAATATTTGATGTTGATGAAGATGAAATCAACGAAATTATGGCAGAGTTAGATGAGTTTGAAATTGAATCTAATGCTCGTGATATATATTCAGAACAATATGATAGAGCCGTAGATACTTCTGACGTATTGGTTCGTGATACTTACATTAAAATAAATGGCGAAAGACAACGTCTCGTATTAGTAGGTAACAGAATTATCTATCGTGATGAATCATGCGACCACGTTCCATTTGCTTGTGTATCTCCTATGTTAATGCCTCATAGGCACGTTGGACGTTCTTATACAGACCTTACTCGTGATATTCAAATGATTAAATCTACATTAATCAGAGGTCAATTAGATAATATGTATTTATCTAATAACGGAAGATATGCTATCTCTGACCGAGTTAATTTAGATGATATGTTGACTTCCCGTCCGGGTGGCGTTGTGCGTGTTGATGGCGACCCAGCTTCAGCAATTATGCCAATGGCTCATGCTCCATTCCCACCAACATCATTCCAAATGGTGGAATATATGGACGACATGAAAGAAAAAAGAACAGGTATTACAGCATATAATCAAGGTTTAGATTCTAACAGTTTAAATAAAACTGCAACAGGCGTTCAACAAATCATGTCAGCGGCTCAACAGCGTTTAGAGTTAGTTGCTAGAACATTTGCAGAAACAGGTGTTAAAGATTTATTCTTACTTGTTCACAGATTAGTAAGAAAGAATGTAACTAAACCTGATATTGTAAGACTAAGAAACAGATGGGTAGAAATTGACCCAAGAGCATGGAAAAATCGTAAAGACTTATCTATTTCTGTAGGTCTCGGCGCAGGAAACAAAGACCAACAGTTACTGCATTTAAATACTATTTTACAAATGCAAAAAGAAGCTATCCAAGTTGGGTTAACAGATAAAACTAAAATTTACAATGCGTTATCTAAACTAACACAGAACGCTGGATTTAAAAACCCAGATGAGTTCTGGAATGACCCAAGCAATACACCGCCACAGCCTCAACAACCAAATCCTCAAGAAGCATTAGTTCAAGGACAGTTGGCTATTGAGCGTGAAAAAGCACAAGGTGATTTACAAATTGCTCAAGCCAAAGCAGAAGCAAACCTACAACAAGAGCAACTACGTTCATCAAATGATGTTACAATAGAACGTGAGAAGATTGCCGCTCAAGCTGAACTAGAAAGATTCAAAGCTCAGTTAAAAGCAGAAACAGATATGGCAATCGCACAGTTAAAAGCTCAAGTAGGAATTAGATAATGGCAGATAAAACATACGAAGAAATAACAAGAGGCGAACGTGCTGACAAAATACTCAATGATGAGTTATATAAAGAAGCATACGCTAAAGTAAAAGAGCATATCATTGAAGCTATGCAAACCAGTCCGTTAAGTGATGAAACAACACATAATAGATTGGTTATTGCCTTGCAAGTGTTAAGTCAGATTGAAAAATCCATGACAAGCATAATGCAAACAGGTAAAATGGCTAAGATGCAGGTAGACGACGGACACCTTAGAGCCGTCAAATAACTTAAAAAGGAAATAATATGGCTGACCAACCAAATATGGAGTCACCACAAAGTCGCTTAGAGGCGATGCTTGGTGATATTCAAGACGACCAACAAGAATTAAATCTTGAAGAAGAACCACAAGAAGTTGAGGTGGAAGAAGAAGAAACTGAAGATACTGACGTTGAAGAAGAAGTAGATGAAGTTGAAGCCGCCGAAGATGAAGAACTAGAAACTGATGACGAAACAGAAGAAGATGATTCTGATGAAGAACAACCATCTGAAATTGTTAAGTTAAAAGTTAATGGTGAAGAAATTGAGAAACCTCTTGACGAAGTCGTGGCATTAGCACAACAAGGACTTGACTACACTAAGAAAACTCAAGAAGTTGCAGAACAGCGTAAAAGTTTAGAAGCGTTAGAACAGCAATTAAAAACGCAAGAAAAATTATTCGTTGAACAGCAGCAACTTAATAATTTGTTAATTAAAGATGTAGCGAAAATCGAATCACTAGACCAACAGTTGGAACAATATAAAGATGTGGATTGGCAACAGCTGACTGATAGTGATTTCGTAGAGGCACAAAAACTCTTTATGCAGTATAATCAGTTACAGCAAATTCGTAACGAAGCAGTTTCACAGTTCGAAGCCAAAAAGCAAGAAGCGTTAAATAAACACCAGTCAGCACTAGCTGAGCGTATCAAAAAAGGTCAAGAAACTTTAGCTAAAAAGATACCAAATTGGAGTCCTGAGACTATCCAAAAAATTATCTCGACAGCAAAGGAGTATAACTTTTCTGATGACGAACTATCAGGTATTACTGACCCACGACACATCGAAGTGTTGAACGATGCAAGGCAATGGCGAGAATTTCAAAAGAATAAAAAACCAGTCATAAAGAAAAAGGTCAATAGTGCCAAACCCGTAGTGAAACCGAGTTCAAAAGACCCAAAACAGAAAGCTACTTCATCTACCAAGAAAATACGTGAACAATTACGTAAATCAGGTAGCTCAGAATTAGCATCAAAATTAATTGAACAAATGATTTAAGGAGTTTATTATGGCAGTATCAGCTACCAATAGTTATACAGGTGCAGGTATCGCAGAAGATTTTGAAGATATTATCTACGATATTTCACCAGAAGAAACACCTTTGCTTTCTATGGCAAAGAAATCAACAGCAGGACAAACATATCACCAATGGCAAACTGACGTGTTAGCAGCAGCAGCGGCAAATGCTCAGTTAGAGGGTGATGACGCTTCATATGCTACTTTAGCAGCAACAACTGTATTAGGTAACTACACACAGATTTCACGTAAAACTGTGCAAATTTCTAACACATTTGACGTTGTTAAAAAGTATGGCAGAAAATCAGAAGTTGCTTACCAATTAATGAAAGCTGGTAAAGAACTTAAACGTGATATGGAATTTGCTTTAGTGCGTAACCAAGCATCATCAGCAGGTGGCGCAGGTACAGCTCGTTCTTCAGCAGGTATCGAATCATGGATTGCTGGTAACAGCATCAAAGCAACAGCAGCTTCAACAGCTACTACTCCTGGTTTTTCATCAGGAACAGTTGCAGCACCAACAGATGGTACAGCAGGTACTTTCGTTGAAGCAGATTTAAAATCAGCTTTAGAAGCAGCATGGTTAGACGGCGGTGAGCCAACAACTATCTTAATGTCATCTAAAAACAAAAAACTTTTCTCAGCTTTCGCAGGTATCGCAGAGAAACGTCATATGGTAAATGGCACAAGTGAAGCTGTTATTACTGCAGCAGCAGACGTTTACGTTTCTGACTATGGTAATCACACAGTGAAATTAGATAGATTCATGCGTGACCAAGCGGTATTATGCTTAGACCCACAATACGTTGGTGTAGCATCTTTACGCCCAATCACAAAAGAAGAACTAGCAAAAACTGGTGATTCTTCTAAATACTTGATGACAGCAGAGTACTGCTTGGTTGTTAACAACCCAGACGCTCATGCTAAAGTTCAAGGCGTTGGTGCTTAATAGCATTTAATGTTATAATAGGGGGATAGAAATATCCCTCTATTTTATTATGGCAATATTTTTTGATAAAGACCCAGTAACAGGAATCACGCAATATTATGATTATGACCCATCTAAAGATGTGCATATGATTCATAGTGTGCAAGATGCAACAGCATTAGTAGAAAAGTTAAAACAAGTTAGAAACAATCCTGAACAATGGGCAAAAGGTGTAAAAGAATCTTGGGTACATTATGCAAGTATCCCTCCAATTATTGAGATGCAACTGAAACAAAAAGGTATAGACATCTACAATAAAGACCAAACAAAAGAATTATTAAAAGAAATTAATACTAATTACCCGTGGCTTAAAACAACCACGAAGAATCATGGATAAAAACGAACTTAAACAAGTTCAATTAGCAATACACGATTTAATCAACAAAGAAGATTACGGCGCAGCGTTGCCGCTAATTAACGCTGTATTAGAACATTACCCAAATGATGATGCTACATTAAATTTTATGGGCTACATTCATTTGATGGGTGACCAACCAGCATTAGCTTATCAATACTTTAGACGTGCATTACAAGAAAGCCCAAGCAATAAAGCATTATGGACTTCACTCGGTAGAGCCTGTCATGAAATGGATAACTTTGAAGATGCTATTACATATTTTTTAAAATCAGCTGAACTAGATAACAACTACGCATTAGCGTATAGCAACGCAGCAGCAAGTTTTATACAAACATCTGAATGGAAAAACGCAGAAGAAGTTTGTAAATTAGCATTAGAAGCAGACCCAAATGACAAGAACGCACAAATGAATTTGGCTCATGCTTATTTAGCACAAGGCAAGTGGAAAGATGGCTGGAAACATTGGGGTGAATCACTTAATAGCAAATTCCGTAAAGAATGGCACTATAAAGATGAATCACGATGGGAAGGACAAGCGTATAAAAACATTGTGATATATGGTGAGCAAGGATTAGGTGATGAGATATTCTATGCTGACTGCATTAATGATGCTATCGCTATTAGCAACACTGTTCATATTGATTGCGACCCAAAATTAAAAGGATTATTTCAAAGAAGTTTTCCTGATGCTTTTGTTCACGGAACAAGACAATCAGAAAACGTTGAATGGTTAGATAAGTTTGAATTAGACCATAGATGCGCAATAGGCGGACTTCCTGAATTCTTTAGGCATGATAATAAAGACTTTCCTAGAAAACCTTATTTATATGCCGACCCAGAGCGTGCAATCATGTGGAGAGCGTTGTTTGATAGTTGGAAAGGTAAAGTTATCGGTATTGCTACACATGGCGGTAATAAAAGAACAAATGAAAAAGGTAGAGAATTAACAGCAGAAGATTTAAAACCTCTATTAGATAGAGATGATATTACGTTAGTATCATTAGACTATAAAAATAAACATATTGATGGCGTTAAATATTTCCCTTTCGCTACTCAATCTGATGATTATGACGATACGGCAGCGTTAATATCTGAACTTGATGAAGTTATTGGTGTAAATACAACAGCATTACATTGTTCGGCGGCGTTAGGTGTTAAAACTACTTGTCTAGTTCCTAAATACCATCAATGGCGTTATGCTCAACCAAGTATGCCATGGTATAGACACATGAGTTTAAAATATCAAGATGATAAAACATGGAAAGAAGTCATTGAGTCAATTAATATCTGAAGAATACAGGGAAATGCAGGCTAAACTGCATGAAAACCCTAACTATGGCATAGCATCTACTTACTTTGCTCCTATTGTAGACGACATCATTAACCAGTTTAAGATAACCGACTTATTAGATTATGGTGCAGGTAAATTAAGACTACGAGATAGCATCAAATCAGAAGTAAATTACACAGCATATGAGCCTAGTAATCCTGATTATGATGATGAACCTGAGCCATGCCAATTTGTAACTTGTATAGACGTTCTAGAGCATATTGAACCTGAGTTACTTGATAATGTATTAAATGATTTAAAAAGAGTTACATTAAAGTATGGACTATTTACTATTCATACCGGTCCAGCAGTAAAAACACTTCCAGATGGCAGAAATGCACATCTGATACAACAACCTTATACATGGTGGCAACCAAAGATAAAAGAAAGATTTGAAATCGTGAGAGAAGTTGCTATGGATAATGGTTACATTGTATTCGTAAAACACAAATAAGGATTCCTAAATGGCATTTACTAACTATACGTCATTCGTGACGACAGTAGAAAACTATCTTGCGAGGTCAGACTTAACATCAGTTATTCCAGACTTTGTTGAGTTAGCACAAGAGCGTTTATCTCGTGACTTAAGAGTGCAAGAGATGTTAAAAGTAGCTACTGCTAATACAGTTGCAGGAGATAAGAATATAGCATTTCCTGTAGACTTTTTAGAGTTAAGAGAAATACATATACAAGGTAATCCTGTATATAACTTAGAATTTCAAACACCAGATAAATTCTTTAGAAATGGTAAAACAACAGAATCTGGTATACCTACACACTTTACTATGCTCGGTGCTGAGTTTCAATTTGCACCAGTTCCTGATGGAACAAGAACAGTACAAATACTCTATTATGCTAAACCTACCTTTATAGACACATCAACAGCAAGTAATGTGTATTTAGCATATTTCCCTGATGCTTTACTCTATGCAACTCTAGCAGAAGCACAACCATATTTAATGAACGATGAAAGAATCGCAGTATGGTCAAGTATGTATGACAGAGCAATCGCAAATATTAGAGAAAATGATAAGGGTGCAACATTCTCTAGTGCAACATTAAACGTAACAACTTCATAAGGAAACAATTATGGCTGAATTTAGTAATTTTTTAGAGAACGCATTAATTAATGCTACTTTAAGAGCAACAACATATACATCACCAGCAACTGTGTATGTATCTTTATACACAACAGACCCAACAGATGCAGATACAGGTACAGAAGTATCAGGCGGTTCATATGCAAGAACAGCAGTGACATTTGGTGCTCCATCTAACGGTGTATCTACAAACTCTGCTGATGTGACATTCCCAACAGCAACTGGTTCATGGGGAACAGTAACACACATTGGCATACATGATGCTTTAACATCTGGTAACTTATTATTCCACACACCACTCGATACATCTAAAACAATCGACTCTGGTGACATCTTCAAGATTACAACTGGAAACTTATCAGT
>Ga0208899_1000219_pt1 | contig 38572 bp, 53 predicted proteins | sample VirMetDEL_Nov_24_FD_184518 | JGI IMG/M metagenome (GOLD analysis project Ga0208899, IMG submission 184518) | Aqueous microbial communities from the Delaware River and Bay under freshwater to marine salinity gradient to study organic matter... | ecosystem: Environmental > Aquatic > Marine >... | reverse complement strand
TTTATTTTACCATACTTTTCTTCTAGTTCTTTTTTTACTTTGTTAGATTCTTCTCTAACTTGACTTAAAGCGTGTAATAGATTATGCTTTTGCTCATCTAACGTACCTAAGTCGTGCTTAATAGCAGAAACTTTCTTTTCTGACTCTAATAATGATTCTAATTCTTCTTTACTAATTTTTGACATTTTATTAAATTTATAGTTATATTACAAATATATTAAATTAATCCCAGTTAGGACGTAATGTTTCGTCTACAGGATTCTTTTTTAGTTCTATTTGATTGTCTATGTTTTGTTTCATTGCTTCTACATCAAGCCCAGCTTCTAACCATCCAACTACATCTTCTTTAGTTAAGTCATCATATTCTATAAAAGGTTCTTCAGGATTGTATTGTACACCTAAAGTACCTATTGAACTTGCCATTACAGGTTCTTCTGAATCGTCTTGACCTATAAAAGACCAATGCACCGTATAGATTACATTGTCTAAGTCGTTTTCGTGAATCTTAGCATCTAATGCGTTTATTCTCCAAGAGTAAGTATTTGCCATTTTAATTATTTATTTGAGTTTTTAATAAATCTACTTCTGCTTTTAGTTCTTGTATTGCTTTCATTAGATAAACTGTCATTCCTGAAGGATTAAACAAATGTCTATCTTCTTTTGCTTCTTCATTATAAACTAAAGGATATGCTTCTGGAAATTTATCTACTTCATTTTGTGCTATATAACCTTTTATTTTTTCTTCTGTATTATCTTGATTATTAAAATGAAATTCTTTAGGTTTTATATCTTTAAATTTATCTAAAATATTTTCATTCCAATTAGTTATATTCTTTTTTAATCTTTTATCTGAACTTCCTGAATTATAAGAGGTTGCATTTGTGGTTACTGATATACTTCCTACAGATACATCAAGGTCATTTCTGTAAAATGTAATAACATTTCCGCTATTACCTCTGGAAATATAAATATTTGAAGACGCATCTGATGTAGTAGTTCTTACAAATTCAGCATAAGAATTATTACCTGCTAATAAAAAGAATCCATTAGTTTCTAAACTTGCTGAAGTTTTACCTATTCCTACGTTTCCTGAAGTATCAACAGTAAAACCATTAGGGTCTGTAACCGAATTACCTGCTCCATAAGCACCAACTCCTAAATGAAATCCGTTTGAGTCAGAACCCATCCAAGTAGAACCTGCACTTGTGTTAGTTCTACCTATTTGTAATTGTACTCCACTATCAAGTGCTTCAATATCTAAAGCAAAATCAGGCGAAGTAGCCCCTATTCCTACGTTTCCTGAAGAATCTATAAATAAATCAGTTTCAGCATTTGTATAATTAGTTCCAAAACCTAATCTTATATTTGAATTTCCAATAACTGCAAAACCTGAAGCACCTCTACCATTATAAATTAAAGTTTCATAATCATTAATTGTTTTTATTCCATTGCTCAGTAATGCACCAGTTGTATCAAACCCTATAACATTACCTACACCTTCTACTCTAATATTACCATTAACCTGAAGCGTTTCACTAAGAGCGGTAGTTCCAATTCCAACTCGCCCAGAACTGTCTATACGCATTCTTTCATCTGATAATGTAACATTATTACCATTAACCTCATTGTTAGTTGCGAATATTAAACTTCCCCTACCCTGTGTAGTTGTTCTTTCAAAGAATATTCCTGCTTTTACATAAGTATTATTATTAAGCATACTAAACCCAATACCTGTAGCATCGCCATTAGTATCATTTAAATTAGATAATAATAAGTTTGTTTGTAAACCTGCTCCATCTTTTGATGATATAATTGTTCCAGAACTGTCTATACGCATTCTTTCTGTTAAACTTGAACCACTATTAGTTTTAAAGATTAAACCACCTTCTGCATTTCCAGTATTTAAATTAACACCACTTATTTCAGCGTGTGTTCTATTTCCAGGTTCTGTGCCAAACGAAATAGTTTGTTCTTGATTTAATGTATTAGCTGCATCAAATATTCTAAAAGTAGGTTCTGTATCTTCAATACATAAAATATGGTCAGGCGAATCAGTTCCTATTCCTACTTTTTGTGCTTCAGTAATCCACATAGCATCTTTAGCTACATTATTTTGTGCAACACCAAATTTTAATCCTGCACTTCTTGCTGCTGCCGAACTAAAATCAGCAGTTCTATAACCTATAATTCTCGGTGCTGTTGCATTTGAACTAAAAGAACCAGGAGAAAGGAATAAACTTGCAGTTGGCGTAGTAGAGCTTGTTTGCCCAGCTGCTTTTACTAATAAAGTTGGCGATGAATTATCACGATATATTTCCAAATCCTCAAAAGGCGAATCAGTTCCTATTCCTACGTTTTGATTATCATCGATAGTTAAAGCATTTACAGCAGTATCTCCATTTCTTTTTGTTAAAATTCGTAATTTACCACCAGAACCTGCATCTGTTTCAGATACCATTGATACTAAAACATCAGCAGTAGATGTTTTCTTAAAGTTTAAATATTGTGTTTCTTGTGATATAGTTACTTCTCCTGCAAAAGTTGAGTTTCCATTAACTGTTAAAGTATCGTCAATAGTTGTGCTTTTATCTACAAAAAAAGCTGTATCTGTAAAATATGCAACCTCAGCTTCTAGTATTCCTATAGAAACTTTAGCTTGTGAGAAAATAGTTAAAGTGTTTGTGTTATGGTCGTGTGAAATAAAGTTTGCTTGGTCTGCTGCTGTAGTACCATCTGCAAATCTTATGTAAGCTGTATCAGTAGCTGCACTTACTAAAGTCATTCCACTATCATCAGGTACGTTTATAACTAATTCATCAGCACTATAATCAGCAGGATTAGTTAATCCTATACCAACAGAATCCTCTGAAGTATCAATATGTATAATATTAAGAGACGTTGCGTCTCCTATTTGTATATCATTATTTTCTTCACTTTTTATTTGTAATTTACCTCCTGAACTTGTTATTTGACCAACAAATGTACCAGTGCTAGTTCCTACTGCCCAAGCATTAGTAGAATATCCAAATCCTTTTACATAAAATCTAGAAGCATTACCAGGATTTGATTCACTTATAGATATATCTCCTCCTGATTGTATTCTCATCATTTCAGTTGAATCTATTGTAAAAATTAAATCTGTACCACTGCTTTGAGTTATATAATTATCAGTTCCATCACTATATATTTCTAAATCATCACCAACACCTAATAAAATTTTATTATTGTCTCCTAGATTTATATTTCCTGTTATATCAACCCCTGTTGAAGTAGTAGTTAATTTAGTAGCACCTCCATAATTAAGCTTTACTCTTGAATCTGTAGCACCATCTAAGTCTAATTCTATATAGTTTTGAGAGCCATCACTTTTAGTTAAGTACATATAAGTACCTTGTAAATATAAAGCTCCTGTTCCGTCTTCTGTTATATAACTATTATTTCCGTTATGATGTATTTCTAATTCTCCATCTGTACCATATATTGATTTACTTGTATCTGTAAATGTTATATCGTCTCCTGCACTTACTGCTATGTCAGTTCCTCCTGTAGTATTACCATTAGCTAATACTTCTGATAGTTCATTGTTAGCACTTATCTGAGTATCTACATAGTTTTTAGTTGCAGCATCTTGAGCTGCACTTGGGTCAGTTAAGTTTGATATTATTCCTGTAACAGCAATTCCATTACTTTTAGTAACTAATTTAGTACTACCATTCCAATATAGTGTGACCTCTCCTGTTAAGCCTTCAGCAGTTATGTAATTAGCTAAACTTCCGTTTGCATCACATTGTATATTTATACTTTCATCAATCGCATTATTTCTTATATATAAACTGCCTGTATCGTTATCGATAAAAGAATTAGTAGCATTATGATATATTTCTAAATCTTGAGAAACTCCTATTCTAATCTTTTGATTATCTTGTAAATCAATTTGAGTAGTTTCTAAATTGCCTATAACTAAATCTGCTTTAGTATATCCTGTTCCACTTGTGTTTACTGTTGTAGTAGGTTCTTCTTGTAAGTCTTTAAATAAATGAAACTTAGTAGTTGAAGCACTTCTATAAAGTCCAGCATATAAATCCTGAGATCCTGAAGTATCATATAAACCATAAAATCCTAGATCAACAAGATCAGAAGTATTGTTGTCATTACCTACAATAATTAATGGATCCTTGACACTTAAGGTGTCAGTATCCACAGTAGTAGTAGTCCCTTCAACAAGTAAGTCACCTGTTACAGTTAGATCTCCTCCTATTTTAGAATTACCAGCAACTTGAAATGTAGTAGTAGGTGAAACACCTATACCTATTCTAGTTGTTGATATATATAAAGGTGTATTTGTTCCTACACCATCTGTAATCTGTTTTGCACTAGATGTTATGATTCCATTATCAGTTGCTTTTAAAAGCGAATCATAAGTATCAGATATTCTAGTTCCTGTTAAAGTAGCTCCCATAAATATCTATTTATTTTTTGTTGTTTTGTTTTCCAAGTATTTTATTAATAAACACTTTTAATTTTACCACATTCTCCTCTTTAGGTTTATAAGTATTTTTTTTACTTATCATAAAACCCATCCATTAAAATTCTCATTCTTATCAGGATACATACCATCTTCATTAACATCATTATATTCCGGATATGAATTGTTATTGTTATCCATATAATCTAAAAATCTTCTAACATAAAACTCAGCTTTATCTCTAGAACTATCTACTAAAGATTTTATTTCTTGCATCGAAGGAGTCTCTGAGGACTCACTTCGATGTCTAAAAACTCCTCCATTACTTACTTGATATGAAGCAAACATATAATAATCACTTTGAGCAAACCATATTAACATAGGTGTTAGATAGTCGTTTAGTAGTGTCTTATATACTGCATTACCAGCATCATCTATAGTGTCATTTACTATTAATGTAGATATTTTATTGTATAACTTTGTTCCTAGATAATTCTGAATATGAATATCCTGAGCTACTTCAATAAACTGAATAAATTTATCAGCATCTACAGCACCTCCGATTATGGATTTTCTTCTTAGATCATTAGTCGTTATGAATAGTGCTTTCATCTTTTTTCTTTTTAAATATTGATTTAACTCTTTCTATTGCAGATAACTTTTCTCCAGTCTCTTCTTCTCTCTTAATTTTAGTTTGGATGTTATCAAGTTCAGTAAACTCAATTGGCTGAAGAGTAACAAAATAAAGATTCAAGTATATTCCGTTGAATTCTAAAATCTTATTAAAGCATTCTAAGAGCTGTTCTTGGAACGGTCTAATAACTATGTTATCCATAAGGATAGAAGCTGTTCTAAGCTCTTCTGCGTTATTCCCAAAACCTGTATTATCTTTAATTCCAAGTAATATTGGAGATACAATTCTGTGGCCCAACATTATCTTCTCTCTAGCTTCGTCTGCTAGGAATTGATATTGTGCGTGAGCATCTGGTAAGTGTATGGGTTCTATGTCTGCTTTTCTTTCTGGATCTTCATTAAATGCTAATATAAATTTTCCTGAATTAGATGTTCCTCCAAATTTATCCTGGATCTTACTTTCTATTAATTGCTGAGCTTCTTCATCCGGAACACCATTATTAAAATTAATAAGTAAGCTTGGTTGTAAACCATTCTTAATATTATTAATATGGTAATTAGACACTTCTTCTTCTAAAGAAGAATACTGTAATGATCCGTGATAATCAACTGGAGCATAATAATAAAATCCAGACCTATAGGGTTTAATGACATAAAGCTCTCTGTATTCACTTTTGCTCCCATATCCAAAAGCAGGAATTCTTTTAGGACTATCGCTAGTTTTCATATCAGCCCATTTAGGATGATAGTAATAAGCTTTTATTTGTCCTTTGTCAGCTTTTTCAGCCCTAATAGTTTCCATAGGGAAATGAGTAACACTAGTTATAGCTGTTTTGCTTTTATTATAAACTATTTGCATTGCAGCTTGACCAAGTAATTTATAATCGTTTACTATTCTTTTTACTTGATCTCCTTTTATAAGGTCCTTCATTCTAGCATACATTTCGGGCTTTTCTTCATTGTCTGTAGCATCTATACCTCTACCGTAGATCATATCTACAATACCATTTATACAACAAGAATTTGTTGGACTACTTAAGTAAAGGTTTATTAAGTTGTCAAAATAATCATTGCTTTCTCCATAAGTTACCCACTCTTTATTATAATGTTCTTTTATTTCTGGTGTGGTATAACCTTGTAGATTAACAACTCTAATATTATTTTTATATGTTTTTTTTCTACTCATATTATATTGTTATATATTTCTGTCCTGAAGGCGAAGCGCTATGCTCATCATACTCTGCTGTGTTTAATGTATGAGGAATAGTCCTGTTTGTTTGAGCTGTACAATATGCTTTATCTCTGTACAATAAATTACCAGCTCTTGTTACTTCTATATAATACATTTTACCTTCAGATAAAATACTAAAAGTACAAGGTATTTCTATAAAGTTTCCGCTATATGTTGCTGTTAAGCCTGTTAGTGTTTCTGTTTTTCTTGTACCGTCTTCTGTAATCTTTAATTGTACATTACTATCTTCTGCATAAGATCTAGGTACAATCTTAATTGTTTGAGAAGTCGATACTGGCAATAGTATTATCATATATAGTTAATCAAAAAAAACCTATTTTGTTTTAAACAAAAAAGCCCCACTAAAAAGTGAGGCTTTTACACAAAATAAGGATTGATTAGTTTCCTCCTCCAGGTATTCCTGATGGATCGTCATCAACATCTACGTCAGAAGCAACTCCAGGCGTAACTGTAATCGTACTTGCATCTCCTAAAGTTAATTGAATATCTGTTTCAGCAGTAACTGAAATAAAATTAGCAGGTTGTCTTTCTTGAGCAGATAAAGTTAAATTATATCCACTTAAATCCCCCATTGCAGATCCAGTAGAAATAGTTCCGCCAGTCACATCAGCTCCGTGTTCATTACCTACATAAAAATAATTATCGTTATTATCTTTTACAATAATGTGTGGTCTTCCAAAAGACAATAATTTAATTTCTTTATGGTCTTTTAATGTTAATTTAGGTAAAACTAATGTTAGAACTTGCTCAAAGAATGTCCCTCCTGTATCAGTAGAAGAATTAATTGTTTGTTCTAAATTAGAATTGCCTTTAAGATCGTATCTGTAAGCAGTAAGGCCAGATCCAAGTCCATCAATTTCATCTGTATTGGTAGCATCATAAACAACATCAGTTGTACCATAGTTAATGAAATAAACGGCTTTTATACCTCCTACTGAGTCTTTACACGGTCTTTGTCTTCCTTGTGTTAAATCGCAACTCATATTATTATTTTTTTATATTAAAAAGGCGGCGCTAACCGCCCTTTTGTTAAACATCTATTTTATTTATTATGCTAATGTAAGCAATGCTAGGTCACTTCCGATTCCATATTGCACACCACTTGTAAACCTCATAACTATTCTTACGTTTTGAGATCCATCAAGATCAGCCATATCAATAACTTTTACTTCGTTGTGGTCAGATAATAGACCTGTTCCAAAGAATAAGTTAGATTTTTCACCTGCAACAATGTGATCAGATGGCATACCTGGAGTATAAACAACCTCGATACCTTCGAAAGATAATGAAGCGTTATTGTTATACCATTGGTTTCCTTCTGCTCTGTAACCAGCAGCACCTAATCCGTTAGCACCATATCCACCTAAGTGTCTGATGTAAGCTTGCCAAGCAACTGGCGGTACAAATAATTTTAAGTCTTCTTTTCCATAAACTGCGTTAGGAACTGAGTCAACAACATTACTTAATAAAGTAACAATGTTAGAAGAAGTAAATGAAGTTTCTGCTCCATTAGCAGCGTCGTTTACGTCTGCATCAGCAGCCATAAGAACTGTAAATCCATCGAATTCACCAGCGTTTCCGTTTACACCGCCCCAAATATTTTGCTCAGTTTTCTCAGCAACTTTAGAAGCAACGTGACCGATTAAGAAGTCAGAAAATTTAGGAGGTAACTGATCAAATGAAGAATATCCCATTTGAATAGCTTCCCAGTCAGATCTAAAGTCTTTTTTACAAAGCTCTAGGTTTACTTGGAATTCTTCTGGTTGAAGAATTCTTTCAGTTAATGTAATTGCACCTGTGTCAGTAAAATCACAAGAAGCGTCTTTAATTAAGTTTGCATCTGTTGCAACTTTTTTAATTACTTCTTTGTATTTTACATTTGGTTTGATTTCGATACTACCTTTATCAAGTGTAGCACCTGATAATAAAGCAGCAGAAATATACTTACCTGCAAATTCTCCAGCATAAGTAGTTGTAATTGAAGTTGTAGTAGCCATTTTTTATTTATTTAATTTTAATTATTTACGATATTTTACTTAGAACTCTATCCATTAATGTTTTAGTTCTATTTTGAGCATAAAGATTTAAACCCTTTTTCTCTACAGCAGATTCAGGATCGTGAGCGATCGGTTCAACTGCTGGTTCTTGAGAAGATAATTGCTCTGGAACTTCAGGCATATCTTCTTGCATTTTAAGACTGTCTATCATAGCTTTCATTTCAGCCATAGCTTTTTCTAGATCTTCTTTTGTAGCATATTTAGACATAGGATCTTCTACCTCTTCGATAATTTCATCCTCTTCTAATTTTTTCTTGTCATCATAAGATGCATCAACTTCTTCAGATAATTCAGTTTCTGATTCAGTATTTTCTACTTCTTTGACTTCTTCACTTAGAACAACCTCTTGTTCTTTTACTTCTATTTCAGAAGTTTCATTTTTAGTCTCCATTTCAGGAGCTTTAGAATTGTCTTCTTCACTAAGAAGAACATTCTTGAACTTTTCTACGATATCTTTTGCATTCATAATAAAATTTTATATATAGTTAATTAATTAGTTATCTATCTGTTGTATTTTTAAGCTTTTTTCTGTATTATAAACCATTCAACACCATCTGACCATACTTGTATACCTTCATACTCTATATTAATAACATAAGGGTCTGTAGAGCCATCTAATGTTTGAGAATTTATAGGAGTTAAATTTACTCTTGTTGAAACTGCAAATCCTCCATTAGAAATAAATCTCATTAATCTATTAGTATTATCTGCTGCTGAAGGTAAATTTAATGTAGCTGTACCTGCTGCACCAGTCCAAGTCAATCTAATAAGCATAGATTTATTATAAACTGAATCAGATAAATTAACAGTGGAACCAGCACTCATAGTGATATTCTTAGGAATCAAGTAATTTTCTAGTTGATATACCTCAGCTTTTTTAGTTTCACTTCCTTCTACTACAGCAAATAAATCGTCTTCTTGTATTATTGATATTGCATTTAATTGTGATATTTTTTTTGACATTATTTATAATTTTATATTGTTACCATTTTCTTGTAGTATGTTACTTCCTGATTCTAATAACAATACTCCATCTCCATATATTTTTCCAACTCCTTGAGCTTGTAAAGATCCGTCACAACATTTTCTTGAATAAGTTCCGTCAGCACATAAACAACCTCTTCTATTAGATCTAGGAGTTGCTCTTCCTGGAGTTTTAAACTTTTTTGCCATAATTCTATTTTATAGGTACGCAGTTAGGTACTTTTCTACCGTCTTTATCTTTCATTCCTATTTGCTCATATCCTTCTTGACAAGGAAGCTTTAATGAATGTTTTTCACAAGGCATATACCATATTTTACCTTCAAACTCGTGTTCGTGGTAACCTTGACATCCAAAATCTTCAGCCGCTATTTCAGCAGATTCAATAGTAGAATAAGCTAATCTATCTCCTATAATAGCATATTCTTCATCAACTATCATAGATTTTAATTCTAATTCTCCAAGTTCTCTTAATTTATTTCTAGACCAACTTAAAGCTGCTTTACCTCCCCATAATAAATAAGATATAGTTCCGCAAGCTTTACTATCACTAGGATCATAATAAGTTTCGGCTCTACTTAAATAACTATACATTCTTTTTATAGTAGATACAGAAAGTTTTTCTCCTCTAGCTAATTGTTGCGCTCTAACTTTTCCTACAGAAGTAGCGCATTTATTATTTACTTTCTTATTAAGTTCAATGCCTCTTTTAGCATTATTTCTAACTCCAGATCCATAGTCACCATAAGTAGCCATATCTACTTCTAATATATCAGTTAATTCTTCTATAATAGATAAAGCTTCTAGTTCTTGATCTTGCTCGTATTTAATTGCATCTATAAAATGACCTTCAATAGAAAATCCTTTTACTTTACCAGACTTAACGTAATTATTCCATACATCGTCATTATTTACTTTCATAGATACCATCCAAGTACCTATAGGTAAATTAAATCCATATTTATTAGACTTATCTTGTTTCTCATCTTCTATTATCCAAGATTCAACAACAGAAAGCCCATTAAGTTTAATTTCGTGTTCTAAAGTAGAATTATTTTGATTACCTTTAGTCAAGAAAAGCTCTGAGGCTTTCTTGACGGTATGTTCACTGAAATAAATAAAATATTCTTGTTCACCAAACTTTCTAAATATCTTTTTATTAGGTATTAAGGCTGGCCCCATTATTATTTTTTTATCCTTGTCTACTTCAGCTAATTTTACCTCTTGAGATTTAAGAGCAATAAAGTCTTCTTCTATTGCAGGATTGTCAACTATTGATATCGCTTGTATTCCAGCAATATCGCTTTCTTCGTCGATTATTAATTCTATTATTTGCGCTTCTTCCATAATAAGTAAATCTTTTTTTTAGTATTTTGTTTTTATCCTATAGCAGAACCTTTTATAATATTTCTGTCTAATTCTTGTGCTGTAGTTACATCATTACTAACTACATAAGCTTTTACAGGTTCACCTGTTCTTTGAGCTACAGTTTCAGCTAATTGCATTTGAGTTCCTGTGCCTACTATATTGAATACAGGTTCTTGTTGTGCTGGTGCTGATGCACCGCCACCTCCAGCAGATCCTCCTGTTGAAGGTGCTGATACTGCTGTAGGAACAAATTGAGTTCTTGCAATTGCTGCCACTTGAAGTAAACCAGAAGCAATAGCCAGAGCTTGGGCTATTTGCGCTCTGATAGGCGAAGTTGGATCTCCTATTATAAGCTGAGATCCATAAGCTAAAATACCATTCCTATAAGTTTCTACTAAAGCATTAACTATCATTGCAGCCTTTTGTAATTTAAAATTCTTTTCTGCTATTTCATCTCTTTTCTTTTGTAAGGCTAGTTCATTAGCTTCTATTTGTTTGTTTATGTTTTCTTTTTGTTTAGCAGAAAGATTTTCATTTCTAAGACGTTCTTTTAATTGATTATTAAGTAATACTGTTTTTCTTTCCTCTCTAGACATTTCCGCATCCATAAACATATTACCCAAATCAGCAGCTATGTTTGATATGCCTTGAACATCTTCTAATAATTTTTCTAATTTGCTTTGTTCAAAATCAATCAAAGAAGATTTCAAGTCTGCTAGTCTTGTTTCTAATCGCATCCTTTCCTCGATACTTAACCTATCTACCTTTAGTGCAGTTTCTATAGAGCTTATTTCTTTTGTTAATGCTTCTTTTATTAGGTTTTCTTTTCCTTCTTCAAATTCTTTTCTGCTTTTAGATCTTTGTTTTAAAGATAATATTTCTTCCGATAAATTTTTCCTTATATCTGCTACTTCTAGACGTCTTCTTACGCTTTCATTTTTAGATCTTTGATCTTCTTTCTTGTTAAACAATGAATAAAACTCATCTTTTTCAAATTCTATTGCTTCTAAATCTTTTGAATGCTTTTTAGCATTCTTTAATTCTAAAGCATCATACTTTTCGTTTATTTTTATTCTTTTTAGTCTAGCTCTTTCTCGTGCAGCAGTTATTATATCTTGTCTTCCCTCAGCCTTTTCTATTGCGTCTTCAAGTTCAAATTGGACTTTTAGTAGTTCTTTTGCTCTATCACTCTCTTTATTTAATAATAAAATTTCTCTCTGTATAGATTTTAAAAGATTGTTTAAATTATCAGCTCCCTTATTGCTTCCTTTAAATAGCTCATCTAATGCTTTCTTAAGCTCAGGATCAGAAATACTATCAAACAATTTATTTATTTCATCATCTAACTCTTTAATTTTTTCTTGTGAATTCTCAGCATTAGTATCTAAAAGGCCAAAAAACCTAAAAACTCTAGAAACTGCAGTTACGCCTAATTCATCATTAAATTGTCTAACAGACAAAATAAACTTATCCATTCTAGTTAAACTAGATCCTCTTAATTTTATTAATTCTAATTGTTTTTCTTTTTCTAATTCAATAGCTTCATTTATTAAATCTTGAGCTATAGATTGTTTAACCATTTTGTCTGTTAAATTTTTTACACTTTGAGCTGAAGAACTAGATAAGTTACCAAATTCATCTAGTTCTAGGTTTAATTCTTTATATTTATTATTTAAAACATCTATTATTTGTGCGTTTTGTTCCGCATTAAAATACCCTTGTTCAAATAATTTATTCACAACCATTAGCTGACTAGCTTGCTTACCTAGAGAATTGCTTAAACGATCTGATCCTTCAGCAGCTTTTTGAGTTGCCCCAAAGAAGTAATCTAAAGCAGCCAAAGCACCTTGAAACAATATAATAAGACCTAGTGGCCCCATTAATTGTTTACCTAAAAGTGCAAAAGCTCTGCTTGCTCCATTAGTTTTCGATATCAATGTAACAAGTAAAGTAGATAATTGAGAAAGGTTGTTTGCAATACCTCTAATACCGTAAGGTAAATCAGAAACTGTTCTACCAAATTCTGTTAATGTAGCTCCGGCTAAACCTGCATTAGATATCAGATCTTCATTTACTTTTACATTCTTCAATGAAGAAGCTGAAAGCAAATCTATTTTACTTTGAACTTCTACAATTTTCTTTTGATATTTATTAAATTCTTCTGCTGTTCTGGAAGTGGCTTTTTGTTGAGCTTTTAACGCATTTCTTTGTTGCATTAAATCACCAACAGAACCCTTCATTGGCCCACTTATTGCATTTTGAGCATCTTTTAATTTTTGTATTTCTTCAGTTTGCGCTCTATACTGCTCGTTTGTTTTTGCTGTTTTATCTCTTAATTCTTCTAATGCTTTTATTTGCTCACCATAACCTTTTACAGTTCCTTGAGAAGTAGCATTCATTTCGGCTAATGCGTTTTTAGCTGACTTTATGGTGTTCTCTAAAGTATCAAAAGAATTCTGTAAGCCATCAATTTTAGCTCTTACTTGATTGTCTTGTATTTGTATTTCAATAAGGAGATTCTGTGCCATTAGTATTTTATATTAAATCGTTTTCTTTTATTTATTGCTTCTTTCATAGTTTCAGGAGCTTCATATTTACCCTTTGCTATATCTATATAAGGTGAAACCTTATAATAATCATCTAATTTCAGTAAGTCTAGTATATTCTTTAACATTAAAAATCATTTAGTAACTCAATTTCACTTTTACCATTTTTCATATTAGTGGTTATTGAGTTTATTTTATATTTTCTTTCATTTATTATTAATCTATCAGCCAAAGTAAGCTTTATAAGCAGTTTAGCGGGCAGAAAAGCAGAAACCTTGGTCAATCTATTCTTAGAGTCAAAAACATCGCTTATATACGTCTTATAATAAGTTTCAAACAATGTATTTTTAAGTTCTACATTGTTATATTCATCTAATTCTGATTCAAAGTTTAATGTTTGAGCGTCTACACTTAAATCAGTAGTGTTTGCAGGTATAATGTAACTAGTACTTCCAGCTACGTTAGCTGTAGAAGTTCTCATTCCTAAACTATCGCCTCCTGTTATTCTTATAGGATAAAACAGTATAGGTTTACCTATAAAAGACTCCTGATTATCATCAGCACACCATCCCCATTGAATATCTGTTGATGTAGCTCCAGAACCATCATTTAGGTCATATAATTTTTCAAATTTCATATGTCCGAATGGAACTGATAAATTAAATGTAGATCCATCTAATTTTTGATCATCATTATATTTTATAGTACCCCATTCTTTATTAAATAATTGTTCGTGAGTAGCTGCAAAAAATGTTTCTCTACCTTCAAATCTAAAGTCTATTTGTTTATATGGTAAAGAAGTGTTTATTTGAGATTTTGTTATGTCTACATAATCTGTTATGTCATATTCAAGTCCTGTAGAATAAAAGCTATCTAAAGTTTGTACTTTTATAGTCCCATCATCCTCTACATAAGCAGTTAAATTAAATATTTTAAATATTCCTGTAAGAAAGTCTATTACTTTCATTTCAGGAATTTCCCTAGAAGTAATAAATTCAAATATTGCCTCTATAGTAAATTGAGTTACATCAAATGTATGAGACTCAGGAACTAATAAATCTGCAAATTCCCATTCAACAGCATTCTCAACTCCTGTTTCACCAAATATAAATTCTTCAGATACTGTTATTAATACCTTATAAGTACCATTACTCAATCTCATATCCAATTGTAAATCGCTATTGGTTGCTGAGCCTGAAGCAAAATCATTACCGTCTTTAGTAACTAAAACATTGTACGTTCCTGAATAACCACTATTAGGTTTAACAGTTAATGTGGTTACTAATTTATTGGTTGTTGTATGTCCGGTGACTATTATGTTTTGACCTTGAGCCGAAACATTAGTCATAGTAGTATCTAATCCAAATTCTACAAACTCAGAATAACTAGGCAAACTAACAGGGTCTTCTATTCCTCCTTTTTTTCTATGAAGCCATAAAAATAAATTATAGTAAGGTTCATTTGTTGTATTAAAGAAATCATCAGAAAATGTTAAACTGTATTTAGATTCTATAGCTTCTATAATTTTATGAACTCTTAAAGCATATTTTAATTCTGTTAATAATAAACCTTGTAATGCAGAAGCATTATAATGAGCATTGTCCATTTTTTTACCTAAAGTACCAGAAGCTTCAGGATCTAAATTAACAATACCACTAAAATCACTAGGATCACTAGAATTATAAATAAGCCTTCTAGTATGAGTAATTAAAGGAGTTATAACATCACCTATTGATCCCACTAGTTTAGATCTTAATTGAGTTGTAGAATATGTTTGATTATAACTTTCCAATTCTGTATCTAGATTAGATAAATCATCATCTCCTAATAAGGTATTTAGGTTTACTGTGTTACCAAAGAAAGTTACTTTATATGTATAAGGTTTATTGTTTTTCATATCAACACCATCTAATCTTATTTTACCTTTCTTAAATGGCATATGATTAAGTTCAATGATAGCATCTCTTCTTTTTCTTGCATCAAAGTCACTAATTAAATTATTATCTGCATCAACAATATCTGAATTATAATAATGTTTAAATAGTTTATTATTAGTAGATGAAGCTGGAAGATTAAAAGTTTTAGTAAAGTCAGTAAAAACCTTAGAAATATCTTTTACGTTCTGGATGGTCTGTGTGATAGACACAGACTCATCCTTAAACATATCAACTCTCTTATGAGAACCATCATTATCTAATATGAATAATTGTATTGTAAACATTATCTAATATTTTGTATTTTATCAAAAGCTAATTCAAACTCTATAGTGTAATTTATTAATTTATTATTTACACCTGTCTTTTCTTCTATTGAGCTACTTTTTATAACTACAGGAAAGATAGTAGAGTTACTATTACCTATTGCTTTGTCTACCCATATCTGTTGACTTAATAATAATTCTTTTATTGGATCATTAATATCTTCCGATAAGAAGTCTGTGTTTAAGATTAAGCTTTCATTACCTTGAATATCTATCCTTTGTTTTTGAGCTTTATAAGTATCGTAGCTAAAATCACTTAAATTAAAGTTAACTGTACTTCTTTTATATTTATCAGAAGTAGTTTCCATACTTACACTAGACTTTTTGTTAAATATAATATCCTGAAGAACACCATATCTATTATAGAATATAACTCTATAAGGAGTATATTTTATATTACAAAGTTCTTTAAGTTGTATTGTTTGAGTTAAAGACAAACCTAATCCATCAGTTATCGTTACTGTACCTCCTGTAAAGTCGGCGGTTTGACTTATAACTACATATTGTATTTTATCGTTACTAGAAGCATTTTGTATTTCATAATTTTCTCCAGAAGCCATTATATCTGCATCTAAAGTTAATTGAGTGTCACTATCTACAGCAGTAATATTAGCAAAACTCTCATCTGTAGTATTATAAACTATATTTCCTATTTTTACAGTAGAAGTAAAATTTTGAGAACTATCGACTAATTTAAAAGTAGATGTTCCATCTGCCGTTCCGGAGTCTAGTACGGCTCCGTCTTTAACTTTAATATCGCTAACTGTATTACCCCATCCTACTTGATAACTGTCCCAGAATTCACCTACAGCATTCCAAAATACAGTTGCAACTTGGCCCTGAACATCAAATTCTAATGTAGATTGTAAAGGAGCATAAATAGGAATAATGATATCTTTTCCAGGAATAAAGTACATTGTACTATTACTAATTAAAGCTTGTCTATTAGCAACAACGCTATTTCCTGGATTTAATCCTTCTTTAAAGAATCCATAACCATCTAGAACTAACCAAGGTGTATTATTTGTTGCTGTTGCAGGAACTGTAATCGTATATGAATCTCCTGTATCAGGAAATATGTCACTACTTATTGAAAGCGTTGTATCATTATCTACAGCGCTAACTGTAGCGCTTGTAGAATCTGTTGTATTGTTTACAGTAACCGTAGTTGAAGAAGGTAATAATTTTCTTATAAATTTTTGCGCACTATCTACTAACTTGTCTGTCGTAACTGTAGTCACTGTCCCGGACGTTACTTGTACACTTGTACTTATTTCTACCCAAACTGCATCTGTTGCAAAATTATAATATTCAGTTTTAAAATAGTCTCTTATTATCTCTGCTATTTCTATACTTGCAGAAGTTTTACTAAATATTTTATAACCTTCTCCAGAAACAATTATATCGGTATCTAAAGATAAAGTTGTGTTACTGTCTACGGCGCTAACCAATGCAATTGTATTGTCTGTTGTATTATAAACTAAATCACCAACCTCTACTGTTGAAGAGAATTGTTTTACTGCATCTACTAATTTATTAGCAGTTGTAGAAGTTGTTGTGCCAACTTCAACAACATCTTGTATTCTATCTTTTGTAATAGTATAAGTTGCAGAAGCAGGTTTGTTAGTTGTATAAAGTCCTGTATAAATAAATATTTGATAAGTAAATTTTTCTCCTAAAGCGGCAGCAGACTTATAAAATATAGGACTTCTTGATAATTGTGGTGTTGCCATATTACATTCTTTTTGATATGTTTTGTTCTAATGTTTTTTCTATTTGTTCAGCATATTTTTTAGCTGTAGTTTCTTCTATGTAATCTTTTAATTCAGTAAATGTGTTTAGCACATAATTTATTCCTTGATAACCTTCTCTTTTTATTTTTCTAGCTATTAAATAAGACACTCTATTTAAATTAGCTCCTTCTCTACTCATAAATCTTCCACTACTATAATCTCTTATATTAATTCCTTTATCTTGTATCCATTTTGCAATACTGCTTATTGGAGGCATACTCCCTGATCTTCTACCTAAATCTACATTTCCAGAATATTCAGCAGAACTTTTTATTTCTAATACATTGTTCTTTACTTCTGAACCAAAGCTTCCGTATAAATTTCCTGAAGCCATAGAGTTCCAAGATTTACCTGGTTTATTCTTTTCAAGATTAGCTTGCATTTCAGCTATAATCTCTTCTCCTATCTCTTTTAATATTGGTTCTATATCTATAGCCATATTAGCAAACGCTTGTTGTTTTATTAGGTAACTCTATTACTAAATCTACTCCCCATCCTGCTAATTGATTCTCAAATCTATCTAAGAAAGGTTTAGCAGAGATATTTCCTCTAATCTGAAATAAATCATTATATGATGCTCCACGTCTCATATCACCCTGTAAAACATTGGCTGCCGCCAATTGAGTGTTTAGGACGTCTATTAAATTGTTGTTACCATAAAATTGATCAGAATTGTTTACTTCTCTGTTGTCGTCTATTATGTCTAAAAATAATACAGAGACATTCATAACTATAATATGATCTTGAAATGATACATCTCCTATTTGGACGTGTGCTAAAGGAAATATAGTTGTCTTTGCTAAGTCTACCTCCATAAGGTCACCAAAAGTGACCGTTTGGATGCTAGGATTAGATCTTAGATTATCTTTAATCTTGTTTAATGTTTCGTATACTGCTATCATCTTTTATAAGCTTGTTTTATCATTCTGGATTCTATTTCGTTTTTCTCTTTTTCAAATTCTAGCCACATCATTGCTTTGTGGATATTAATTCTTGTAATTTCGTCAATTTTTCTGACATCTCCTTTTGCAAGTGAATATATTGATTGATACCATCCCCATTTTTTTCCAAATCCTTGGGTGTATGTTCCTTGTTCAATGTCTGAGCTTGTGGCCGTAAAGAGTCCATCGTAGTTTTCGACAACTCGATCCCTAAATTCAAAAAAAAAAGCATTGCACCAATAGCAACAGAAGCCGGAGCATCTTTCATTATAGAACTGTACTTACTACTGCCTTCATATTTTTCTATTTTATAGAAGTCTTTATTTCCTGAAATAATAGGTCTGTAAAATACAGCCATAGCTTGATGCATAGTTTCCCAACTACTCATATACTTTTCTGCATCTATGTATTCACCTAAAGTCATTTTATCTAAGTTTGGCATAAATCCAAATTCAATAGTATCTCCTTTTGGATCTGTCATACTAAATCTTGTTGACAGCTTGCTTTTTGTAGAAAGCAATGCTGCCAAGTGTGCTATGATGGAATCAAATTTTGTTATAGGCAATTCATAAGCTTCCTTCATAGTTATTCCGCAGAATATGCTTAATATTTTTAACGTAAGAAAGTTCTGATCTTCATTGTCCTTTGTCTCTTCAGATACTTTTACATATTTCTGATAATCTTTTAAACTAATATCGTTTAAAGAAACCGGTACTTTTAATTTAAATGTTTTCTCCATATATATAGTTAATCTAAAATATTAAAAAGTGTATCAATAGAATACTGTTAATAACTTTATTGAAAATAATAAACAAAAAGCAAAACAAAATGATAAAAAAATGATTGTCTATATGTACATAGACGAGGATCGTCCATAACGATGCTCGGATATGCTCCTCTAACGAGATTTAAATTTCAATATCAAATATATTAATACATAAAGAGAGGTTTTGGGGTAACTATATTCTTTTCTCAAGTACACCCGTAAACGACTTTATTTTTCTAAACTATTAAACCTGTTTTGGGTTGATTTGGTTAAACTTGGTATATTAGTATATAAACCTTCCGTTTTACGTTAATTTTTCTCTGACTGGATATCCAGTTCAAAAATTATTCGTCCAGACTTTCAAAACTGCAATTTTCTTTGCATTCTGAGCATCTTTCAAATAAGATTTCGTTTAACCAGGGCGAAGCTCCGCAACAATTTGAGACTAATTCATTCATATTTTTAAGATTTGATTTGATAAAAGAGTTTGCCAGTTCCCGCAAATATTAACCCCCTTGAAAAACAGAGGGTTAAATATTTACTAGGATCTAAACAAAACAAACTATTTACTATTATATTTTAGATTAAAAGCTGTTTGAATTTCTTCAATTATTTGAATCATTGTAGGGATGTGAAAAGCTATTGAAAAGTGATTTCGTTTTTTAACTCTTTCTTCGTGTTCATTAAATTGCTTTAAGAGTTCCGGCTTACTTTGCAAAATCACTTTTATTCCTTCCTCGAATATCTTCATAGTTGCTACCTGGTGCAAATGTCCGGTTTGCATTATGTGGTTGATAAATTCCACGTTATTAAATTCTTTTAATGTTTTGTTATCCGTTAAAATATTATTCATTTTAATGTTAATTTTAAGATTAGTAAAAAGATCAAGATTAGTTGAATTATTGAGGCCGTAAGAAAAACGACCTCAATTATTTTTGTTATTTTATCTATCATAAGCCTCAAAAATATCGTTACAATAAATGGCGTCAATTGGGTTATCTGGCCAATCCGTGCCGGTGAATAGATGAAGCCCCGAAACGTCGTCAACCGTTAACTGAGATTTCAAATAGAGATGTTTCAATCTACTAATTAAACTGTTTACACTTTCCGGGTATTTAATAATGTTTCTAACCAGATTTCTTTTTGCTTCTGGTTTAAGCAATTCAAATAAATTTTTTTCTTTACTCATAATTTTAATGTTTGTTAGATTAATTAATTATTTTAATACTGCTAATATAAGGCGCAAAATGTTAAAGAAATGTTAAAGAAATGTTAAAGTTTTGTTAAAATTTTGGGAGCTTTGAAACTGAAAAAAAGCAGGCGGCCCCATTGCGTTTAATGAGGCCCACTGCGTTTAAAGTTCTGAATCATTAACCAGGCAAGAGCTGGAGCAATAAATTTTATTTTCTGGTATTTCTTTTTCACAAAAAGCGCAAAAGTTCGGCGGATCCTGGCTCGGTGGATCGTAATAACTAGAAAGGTAAACCATCGTAATTGCAATTTAAATTATCTTTACTAATTACAAAACCGCTTTGATCAGTTCGGGCTTCCCCTTTGGCCTTAAGGCCCAAAATAACGCCTGAATATTCCAACATTATATCGTCGCTTTGATCCCCATTAATAACCGGAATATTGCAAAAATTATAAGGTAACTTTTCAAAAACTACAGCAACATTGATTTTGTTTTTTATAGCAATATCACAACTCAATGAATTCGACTCAGAATGTGAAAAGGTTAATTTATAATTATACTCTGTAAAATCTTTGTACTTAATAGCTCGTTTAATATCTTTTGTATAGTCATAAAATACCATATGATCTGAATAACTCTCAGAACAGAAGCCAAAGTTAACCCGCAATAAGTGTAAAAAATCTAAATCACTGGTCCCATTTAATCTGATCGCAATTTTATAATTTCCGTTTTTTGCTTTATAATACTCTTGTATTATTTCCTTATGCAATTGATTTAAAAAAGCAGTTTTATCTTTTAAAAAATATTCTGTTTTATTTATCCTGGATTTAACAACATTTGAAAATTTACCCCGGCCAGCTGAAAAAAGACAAGCGGCCGCGCAGCCTTTGGAGGCGTGCGGGCAAATGTTAACGCCTTTACTATTTTGATTATAAGGCGCTAAATAAAGAATAAAAGTTTTTAACTTATTCTTTTTTGTTTTGGCGTTTGTCATTCCCTGACTTAATAATTTTTTTGGGATCCTGAACCCGTTAACGTGTTTCAACGTTTCTTTTAATGTGTTTTGAAAATTTGACATATTTATTTTTTTAAAGTGAATCACAAATATATATTTAAAATTGATTTGCTAATGTTAACAAATTGTTAACATTTGACGTTATCTAAATTGTTTAAAACGTTTCTAAATTGCGCAAATGAATCAGGCCCAAAAATTTGCCAATACAAAAAATATTTTGATCTACCAAAATTTTAACAGAATTTTAACATTTGATTTTGGAAGGGCAAGCCTACTGCGTTTAAGAAAGGAACCCCACTGCGTTTAAGAAATTGCCAACCCCATTGCGTTTAATGAAGTTGGCAACCCTATTGCGTTTAAGAATTATTACCAAGTGTATCCTTCAATAATTTTACAGCTGATTGAATATGTAAGTCCTGGATCTCATTACTTACTTTCTTTTGTTCTATTACTACTTTAATTAAATCCGGAAGGAAAAACCAAAGGCTTTCAGATTCTATTGTCAACTCTTTATCTTTTCCATAACTAATGTAAACTTCTCCGTCGGATCCGTGAATGTCATCAATGCCGTGAACGTATGTATGATTATCTTTACTCATTTTAATTTATTTTATTATTAATTATATCCTGTCTTATGTTTTCTTCCAGGACTTCTATTTTTGCTAACAAGACTTCTATTCTTGAATGTAAAGTTACAACTTCAATTCTTAATTCGTCTATTGTATCTGCTTGCTTATTGAGAATTGATCTCAGGTGTTGAGATTCAATTCTCTGGATATCTTCTGAATATGTCATAATTTAATTTTTATATTTTGATTTAATATTTCTACTTTATCAGCTATTATAAGATCTTTTTCTCTCTGATCTTTAGCATACATTGGATATCTAGTCCATCTGTGTGTTGATGCTTTTGGATTGAATATGTCATTCATTAAAGTCCAGAAGCTTTTAAACCAGGCCCTCATTGGCCTGACTACTTTAATAACTTTATTATTTTTCATATTAACAATTTAAATATTCGTGATTATGTGTAACTTTCATTTTAATCTCTCCATCAGGATGATTTGAATAAACGCATTTAAGCGCCTCTACAAGTAGTTCTAACTCTTGCTGAGTGATTGTCCAGGAATATATTTCTAAGCTCGCTAAAGTCTCGCTATGTTCTTTAGCATCGCCTTGAATTGTCCAGGATGAAACAACTTCAATTTTTATATAGTTATCAATTTCATCTCTAGTATTCTTAACATTTCGCATTGACTTGCGATTGTATTGTTTAATTTTACTTATTATCGTTTTCATTTTTATCTTTTTTATTTATGTGATCTGTTCTTAGTATTTCCTTTTCCCAAAGCTTCTTGAAAGCTTTGTTAAAAGTATGGTGATTACATTCTGTAAAACATTCTCTTGCTAATCTGTAAATAAAAGCTCCGTCCCATTTACAATATTTAGAAATTAAGCTAGCTAAAAGATCTTCGTCGCTATTAGCATCTGACTCAGCATAACCAATAGATTGCCTTTTATAATCGATTAGAGCCTCAATGCTGGGATCTTTGACAAAAGTGCTGTCGTAACTACCTTTTAAATTTAACTGATGAAATATACCGTTAAATTCAATTAGGCATTCATCATCTATATCAAACTGCTCTCTAGTTTCCTGATTAAAGAATGTCATTTGATCACTAATCAGATTTAAAAAGTATTGATGTTGTTTAGGTGATGAGTTCTTATAGAACTCTATCACTTTTTTATAAGGTTCTTTCATAATATATTAATGTATTTTGAAGTTATTTTTTGTATTTCAGAAATTAACTCTTTAGAATTAACAATGTATTTCATATCTATATAGCCGTCCCTGTCTTCTATAAGTCTCCCGTACTTTTTATCAAGAACAGCTATCTCTACTTGATAATCGCTATATAATTCATCTTTTGGATCTCTATGCCATCCAAATTGAACTAATGAAATAAAAAATCTATCGTTAATTCTAATTGCTATATTATCTCTTGTTGTATTATCTGTTGCCATAACTAAATAAATTTATAAATTAAACCATTAACTTTAGCTTCTATTAATTTAGCTAAATTTATCATACGATAATTCTTTTTAGATAAATCATAGACAACCAGTAAGCCTCTAGCTCCTGGATCATAGGCCATACCTTTACCGGTCAGACCTTTCTTGACGCCTCTGCGACAATGAATAGTTCTGATGGTACCATTCTTTTTTACGAATGTTGCGCTGAAGATCTTCCCGTTAGAAGTCTCTTCGATAAACTTTTCAACTTTTTTCATATAATTATTTTTTAGTGTTCGATACAATATTACAAACTATTTTTTTGTCCAATGTTAAATTAATGTTAAGAATATGTTAAAATTTTCTTAACTTCGTAATATGAACAGAGATCTACTTCGAGACAACAGAGGAAGCTCCAGAGATGGATATGGAAGCCTACTGAGTTCAGCGGGAAACCTACTGCGTTTAAGAACTGAACCCTACTATGTTTAAGAATAACCCTACTGCGTTTAAGAGTCTAACCCTACTGCGTTTAACGAATTGAGTAACTACCTTTAGAAAATCCTTCTAAAGCGTATTGAGCTGCGTAGCGGATTGAGTCAAGACAATGATTCCAGCGATCAACTGGTTTTGTTTGGCCTTTAGTGGCCCAAACATAATTATTTAATTCCTTAACTAATTCTGTTGAATCAGGATCTATGATTAGATCAAAGTCTTGTAGAAGAGCGATACCGGATAAGATAGATCCTTTTCTTTTTATTGTAGGTCTGATGTTAACACCTTTAAGTTTTACTTCATTTATAAGTCTAGGCTCAGCTGAATCACATATAATTAAATGTGGCCCTGCATATCTTATATTGTAATCTGCTATCTGAGTTGTAGAAAGTCCAGTCTTACAATACATTACTTTACAATATATTCTTCTTCCCCTTCTATCTATACTTAATTTAGTCAAGACTGTTGGATCTATAGAGAATCCAAAGTCTTGTCCATAATATATGTCATAGTTCTCATTGAATTCTCCTATTCTCCAATTACGAAATATAACACCTTCTTGTTTTTCTAACCAGCCTCCGAGGATCTGATGAGTGTATTTCTCTGGTCTTCTTCTTCTTATGTCTTGTATTTGATTTAAGAATGATATAGATAAGTTGTCTACGTTATCTTTATAAGTTGTATGAATATAGGTAATGCTATTTTTCATTCCATTATAACCATCTGGTATATTTCTGTTTTCATAGAACCTATTATATATCCAATGTTCTTTTGTAGTAGGGTTTAATATAAGAATACACCTATTCTGTTTAATCTTCACCCTAACAGACTGATCTATCTTATCAAAGTCATCTTCATTAGTTAATTCTTCTGCTTCATCTAAAACAAATGTAGTAATACCATTTAATGATTTTAAAGCTGCTGTTTGATTACCTGATGCTGTTCTAATTCCTTTAAAAATAATACTAGATCCTGTTTTTATATTTGTGATCTCGTCTTTAGTTATTCTAAAGTCCTCGACCACTCCCATAATCTCTAGCTTCTCTATAAATTCTGGAATAATAGATGAAGCTGCGGATACCATTGTATATCTAGTAAATAGAATCTTATGTCCTCTTTCATAAGTTAATAATAATAAAAATACGTTAGCAGCAAATGATTTACCGGATCCTCTACCTCCAGTTACAATAAAATATCTAGAATTATTTCCAAATGCTTGATATTTGTGATTAAGATTCGGTGTCTTCATCTTCTGATTCTATTTCAATTGTATTGTCTTCTTCTATTTTTGGAGTACCTTGAAAGAAATTCATAATAGAAATATCTACCTTGTCATTATTTGAAGAAATATCTGTATTGTCTCTAGCTTTACCATAAATATATTCTAATATCATTTTTCTATCGAATTGAGAGTTTTTAGCATTTTCTGCTACCATAACCCAAAAAGCTTCTTCAGATCCATAAACCTCTTTAATAGCACCTGTAGCAAGAATTTTAGATCTATTCTTTTTTGCCTTATTAATATTGGCAGGAGTAGCCATAGTTCTTCTAAGAACGGCGTCTCCTTTCTTCTGACCATTATTCTTTCGGCCATCAGTAGTTTTCATATATTTTCTTTCTACTTTTTTTCTTGGCATTTTTTATCGTATATTAATCCATATACTTCCCATATTCTATCGCTCCATTGTTTTTTATTATACAGAAGATCTGATTTCTTTTTCATTCCTTTATATTCTAAAACTATTCTATATTCTTTGCCTTCAGGAACAGGATAAACTTTATATCCATTGTTAATACACCAGGATATTATTTTTGAATCATATCTGACTCTTGGTTTTATTTTTCTTTTACTAGCCATTAAAACGAATCGATTGTTTCATAACTTGAATATACAGTTATTTTATCTTTCCATTGCGCATTTAACATATTTACTTTAGCCTTCATTGTAACATATAAATCGTCTAATTTGTCTTCCGGAGTGTTCTCTATTAATTTAGCAAATCTAGAATCTATAGTATTTTGAATTACTTTAGTTTTATTGTTTTTCTTTTCAGCCTCTTCATATCTAGATAATCTTATTTTCAAGTCTATGTTTTCAGATATTATTTCTTTTCTTTTCTTTGTATCTGATATTATATCTTCTTTAAACAATGAAAGAAAATTATCACATATTGCTTTTAATTTAGGCTCCTCTGAAAATATTATAGGAATAGTATTTTTTATAGAATAAATTACAGATGCGTGATTACACTTAACTTCTTTAGCTATTTCAGAATACGAACATCCTGCATATTTTCTTGATAAATAAAAAAACATAGATCTAGCATATACATATTCTCTTTTTCTTGATTTCCTGGATATATCTAACTCTGTTTTATCTTCTATAAAATTTCTTACATTTTCAATTTTCATAATTCTTATCTATAAAGGTTCTCATTATTATTTTATAATATTTAATAGCCATAAATATTCCGTGACATTCATCGTACAACTCTAGCTCTTCATAAAATCTTAAGCTAGATTGTATTTGTCTAATTGAAGCCCCGGCTAAAAAATCATCTATAGTTAAATTATAATACAACAAACTAACCGAACTGTTAAAATCCAAAGTGGTTGATATAATTTTCAACTGCTCTTCTAAGTTTTCTCTTTCCTGAGTCGATAAAATCATTTGGGGCCGTATATGTTTTTAATTTATTATTTCTTTTATCTATAATAACAAAGATAAACTTATCCTTGTTAAACAATTGTGTGTAAATATAACTTTGTATATCATAGCCATAAAAATAACTATTATATTCCCAATTATCAATATCTGAAGTAGTTTTTAGATCAATTATTTTATCTTCATATAAACAATCGGCCTTGCCTCTAAAAGGCAGGCCCATTACATATCCTATTCCAGACTTTTCACATTCTCCTTTAGTTATATATTCTTTTATTTCAGGATCCTGTAAAACAACTTCTTTTAATCCGTCTGCCCAGATTCTTTCCTTTTCAAGCATAACTTCTTTACCTTCTGAGTTTTCTTTAGCTAATTTAAACTCTTTATTCCTTCTGGATGGTACATCAATAAAATCATAATAATCATTTAATTTATTACTTTCTAATATTGAAACGTGAATTAATCTACCATCCCTAAATGGCTTTATATTTGGATCTTTAGGGTTGCTTATTGATTCCATATAATCCTCTGCACTTACCATAAGTTTTTTTGCAACAGAAGAAGACAAAGTGTTCTTTCCTAAAAATCCATAGTAGAAATTATTATCTTCCATCTTCTTCAAGATGTCTTTAACATTCCATTCTGACCCGTCAAGTAATTTTATTGTGTCCATTTGGCATCATTTATGTTTAAATAAGCAACTTCTTTTGCAATCTTATTTCTATTATTGAATTGAGTAGTAGCAGGATTTTTATAATTCACTTCCCATTCAGGATACACTTCATATAAATTAAAAGAATATATACCTTTTGGTGTACTACAAATATAATAAGGAATATCGAGATATTTATCACAAACTTCAATCATTGCATCAAATTTCTTTTTCTCAATAAGTAAAGTATCGTAATGAGTTTTTCTGCATTTTAATTCTATTCTATGAGCTTTCTTTACAGAATAACAATCCCATCTAGATAGTTTACCTCTTGCTTTAACTAAGTCTGGATAAAGTGTTAATTTTAAATATTTAAATAAATCTTCTTCTTTATTTATAGGCTTCATAAACCTTTTTAAGAGGATTGTAAACATTAGACACAAAGCACGAGCTGCAACTCGTTGCTTTTTGTTTTGCACTAAATATTCTATTAAATATATTAATACATCTAACTACTCTGCCAGCAGATATGATACTTCCTTTAGTGGTAAACACATCAGTTAAAAAGTTATATTCTTCTTCGTTTAGACATAGAGGCTTATTATATCTAAACATATCATTAAGCATTTTCTTTCTTTCGTCACACCCGCAGTCTTCTCCGGCTAAAAACTTAACTGCTTTTTTGATTCCTGTAGCTTCAGTAATCTTTTCAATAGTGTCTCCAAGTCCTTCAGACTTGTTTTCATTTGCGGCATCGAATTTCTTTTTCCATTCTTTATATGCCTTGGTTCTTTTGTCTTTTGGTTCTTTCATAATTATATTAAATTACCGTTTCTTTTAATTTTTGGTTTTCTTTCTGTTTCTACTAAGGATTCTCTCTGTCTCTTTTTTCTAGCTTTTTGTACTTTCGTCATTGCTTTACTGTGCATCAATCCTTTTAATGGTTTGAATTGTCTCATTTTATTTGATAATAATCTTTATTAAAAAAATCTGTTATATCTTCTCCGAGCTTTTCGGTAAGTATTTCTTTATAGTTTTTACAAGAATTATATATACTTGTTAATGATATTCTGGTTTCAGAAGCTATATTTCTTAAGCTTTTATTTGTAAAGAAGTATAGCTTAAATAACTTCTCATCATACCAATGCCAAGTAGATATTTCTTGTAATATTTTTTCTATAATTTTTTTATGTGCCTTTTCCATTTCTAACAACTCTATATCATTTTCTATAGAAGGACAATCATCATTAAAAAAATCAGTATCGTCAAAAGAATCATAATCTTTATATTGATATATTATCTTTCTTTTTTTACTATTCTGATGTTTGAAATATAAGTTCCTGATTGTCACATATATATATAGGGAACTAATTTTGTCGTTTGTTGTTATACGATCAATATCTTTAATGTATTTTTCTATTCTTAAATACATTTCTTGAACAAGATCATTAGCTAGAGTTTTATCTTTGCAAATAGATAAAGCTATCTTAATCCATTCATCATTTCTTTTAGATAATTCTTCTAGTATCATTCAGTTCCAGATATTATGTCTTTTTTAGGTCTATCGTTCATTAATGCATAACCTAGAAACAAATAATTAATTGCATCTGCATATCTGCTTTCTATTGGTTCTGCTTGAGGCATATCTGGATTATTAGCGTGACTTAATATTGCTTGAATGTGTTTGTGAAAAAATACCGCCCAAACTTCGGCAGGCTTTATGCCTATATGTTTTCCGGTACTTTTAAAATTATATAAGATATCAATATTTTTATTAGTATATTCTGGTTGCTTAGCATCCATAATAGATTGACATTCGTTTAATAATTCTTCTTTTAATTGTTTAAATTGTTCTTGATTCATATTTTGGTTATTAATATAGTAATTTTATTTCTATTTTATTGCATTCTCCATAAAATTTTCTTAACTCCTTTACTCTTACTATATTTTGATCTTGAGAAAATACAATTCCTTCTAAGGCATCTATAAATGCTTTATTAATATTATCTAACAAATCAGGCTTAGTTACTTTGTCTAGTTGATAAGTTCTTCTTTTTTTAGGAGTAGACTTATTATATTGAAATATATAATGTAAATATTCTACGGTAATTGGAGTTCCTGCTGGAATCATTTCAAAATCTTCAGGAAGTTGTTTCCTGGCTAATATCATTATAGATCTTTTGTATTCTTTTATTTTTTTAGGTGTATAAGCAATTCCATTTCTACCCACCCTAACAGACTGATGAGCTTGAGGTTTAATGTCAAAAGTTAAATTTAGTTCCATTATTTAGTCTTAATATGTTATCTATTTTGTCTAGCACTATAGGAACGCCTTCTTTAGTTACTTCAAAGTTAAATTCTTCAAAAGAAAAGCTTCTGGATCTTTTACAAGTAACTTTTACAATATTCTCATTATCTTCACTAACATTTAACTGTATCTGAGTCTCCGTTTTTTTTTCTAAGTGAGATCCTAAATGGCCTGTGGCTTTGTTGGAATTGAAATTAGTGTGTATTACGCATATGATATGAATATTGTAACATTCAGACCATTTTAATATTTTTTGTACAATGTCACTAGATTCTTTTATATCATTAACGTCCATTACTAAATCAGCTATACCATCAATTACCATCATACCTAATTCAGATCCGTATCTTTGTAAATATAATTCTATAAAATCTACTCTTTCCTGAACCGATAATACTCTTAATGCATATGTATCATACATTTCAGTATTATTATTAGAAATATCTAAAACTCTTCTAAATACTTTTTGTGCGTGAAATCTTCCTTGCTCTGTATCAAAATGAACAAGTCTAAGATTATTTCTATGGCCTTTTATTTTACCGGTTAATTTTGTTTTATCAGATAAATATACAGCACATAACATTGATACTAAAAATGTTTTTTTGCTTTTTGGTGCTGCTTGTATAAAACTAAAGTTTCCATACGTCCCTATAGGTATTGGATAGTTAGTGTCTCTTATTTTATATTCACCATAAGATAATGCAACAGGAGGATATTCAATTGATTCTTTTGGATCTACATAAGTTTTATTACTGAGGAGGTTAAATTTATCTTGCATAGTATTGTTTTAGGTTCATAAATATAAAAAAAAAGTGGGTATTTTACAACCCACTTTTTCAAAGCACAAAACAAAACACTAAAAATCCACCATCTCCTCAGTGGTGTTTGCTTTCACAAATTCAGCTTTAGTAATGTTTCCATCAGTCCAAACAACTCTACCATTACCTAAATATACTTTAGGTTCTTTTGCTTTTCTTTGCTCTGCTGTTTGAGAGTAATAGACTGAAACATTTTGGTTATACTGATTTGTTTCATCTCTTGTGGCAATATCTATGTTAAGATATTGTCCTTTGTTTAATTTAGACTTGTCAATCTTTTTGACGTCTATTGAAATTGATGCTATACTTGCCATATAAATAAAAATTAAGAGTTTACTAATTGAATTTTTGCGGCATCAGATATTGTATATTTATCTTCAACCTGTTTAATATTACCACCACCTAAAATGTAACTCTTTACATTTTCAAATTTTGGATGTTTAGGTGTTAATAATTCTTTCTTGTTGGATGTTGATGTTTTTCCGTGTGTGTTTGTTGCATCAGCATCTTTCGTGTCATCTATAAGAAATAATCCATTAAGACTATATTTTCTAGCATAAGAACTAGAGCTACCAAATGATTGAGCTATATCCATTCCTTTTTTATCAGGATTGATTCCTGCTTGAGCAGAAACCTGAATTTGATCTTTACCATCTGTTATAGTAGAAGTAGCTTCTACATAAGCTGACTCGAATAATGAATGTACTTTGTCTGTTAATGTTAACACTAACCCGTACTCATTTAATAAAGGCTTTACAGCCTCTAAGATGTCTTCACAAGACCGGTAATTATATTTACCGAAATTGTTTCTTTGGTTTTTAGGCGCTTTCAGTCTCCCTTGAACAGCGGCCAATTTTTCGTGTAATGATTTCATATTTCAAATATATAATATATTTACATAGAATCAAAATATTTTTTTATTGAATGTTCAGATATTTTTTCTTCTAACTCTTTTTTAAGATGTAGAATATCTTTATTTAGTTTGTCATTTATAAGCTCTAATTGCTGTATTTTAAGACACAATTCTGCGTTATAAGATCCTACTCTAATTAAACATCCTTGAAGAGAATCAATTTTATTAAATTCTGGATTTCTTATAGGTCTTTTTAGGAAATTAGATAAATCTTTGTAATCTTCGTAATACTGGAATTCTGTGTTTATTTTCATATTTTGTTTTTTACAAATATAATAATTTATATAATATATACAATACAACTTTATAGTTGTATTGTAATATATATAATATAATCTATTATACTTTTATAATATAAAATATAATATATATAATATAATATATAATATATATAATATACTATATTATATAAACCTTTTTGCTAATTTTCTTTTAAAATACCATATTGAGTCTGGTTTCATATCATCATTATCTACATAGATTCTATCATCTGAAAAACCTATTCTAGTAAAACCAACTTCAAGTAAAGCTGTAATTATCTTATATCTTTTATAATTGTCTTTACACCAGATCTCGCAAGCTCTGCCTATTAAATGAGAAGAATTACTTAGTTCATTAGCCATTAATACGCCATCCGGAGAAACATATCCTTTAAGTATTTTAAATTTTACTTTAGAAAGTCTTCTAGCTTCGTGCAACATATACAAGAATTCTCTATCCATATATTTGAATCCTGTATCAGGAAATCTAGAATAAGGACAATCAAAATCTTCGAATGTAAAATACTTAAGTTCTGTAATCACTGCGTTTAACGACCTTGACCTTTATATTTTTTTTTATATTTATTTTGCCCTGGTGATGCATTTTTAGAATGCACACCGGGCCTTTTAGTGCGTTTAGACGGACGATATTTGCTTATGACTAGTTTAGCCATTACTTTTTAAATTTCTCTGCGCTACGGCCTCCAAAATAAGCTCCTATGACCGTTATAAGTACCAATTGTAATAAATCAATCCAATTAGCTTTAACTTCAAATGCAATAACACCAGCATCAATAAATACCATAAGCACCGTAGACACCACAAGAAATATTAAAACTAAAGGTCTAACATTCTTACTTAGCCAAGAATCGCTATCCATATCAACTTTCCATCTTTCTGTAACATTCTTTTGCATTTCAGCTTCAGCTTCAATCCATATTTGATCCATTTCTTTTTTTATTTGTGCCTTTTCTTCTTTACTAAAAGTATGTTTATCTATTATACCTGAAATCTTGTCCGCTATTCCGGATCCCGCAGATCCGAATAGCTTTGCTAATATCTTGCTCATAATTTTATCTCCATTTTATATGAATAAAAAAGAATAACAAATAAATATTTAATTCATTAAATTCATTTAATTCGTCTTCTGGATAAGAAGAAAATCCTATTAAAGGACCTGTAGAAAATGTTTCTCCAAACCCTATTTTAAAATCATCCATTTGTTATATCTATATATTTAGTTTTACCATTTTCTCTTATAGCTCTAAGACATCTTTTTCTATTAGAGTCAGCATCTACATAACTAACGTGAACCCAGTCAGGACTATCATCTGTACCAAACTCCCAAATAAGTTGGTCAAAGTCAAGATTATCTTTAATGTAATAATACATAAAAGCATTACTAACGTGACCATAAATATCATCAATATCAATAGCCCTTCCTTGACAGTGTTGACTTTTAGTACTGCCACCAATTGCTTTATTAAGTTCTTCACATCTAAAAAATGAGTTTATTTTTATAGGAGCATCAATAGCTTGTCTTAATGGTTCAAAGATATGTTTAGCTACCATTTCCATATTTTGCAATTCATATTCATTAGGCACATTTTCTATACCTAATCTAAGAGCTGTAGTACTTCTAGTGGCTTCTTTATAGCTTATATGCTTACTTATCTTATTCATTAATTAGTACTAGCTCTTCTAGGTTTATTAATCCTATCTATTGTATTTTGTATTTCTAAATGAGTAGCTTTTATTTGAAGAGATATATCTGCTACATATTGCATCCTTACTCTACCTGTTTTATCCATAATAACAATAACAGGCACAGCTAGAATATTATTCTGTATGTCTTTAGGTTGGTCTTTTAGATAACTGAATTTAACAATAGCACCTGTAATGCTACTTAAATCATAGTTATTCTTTTTATTCCATTCTGCATTAATTTGCAAGACTGTTACATCTTGACTATATACAGAGACCGCAACCAATACAAATATCGCACATAATAATTTTTTCATCTACTAATTATTTCAAATAGCTTCTCGTCTATCTTTTTCAAAGCTTCTGAGTTTTCTTCTACTTTCTTACCAGTATTCATAATTGTTTCTCTAACAAGCCTGTCTTTTAAATCAAATTCTGTTCTTGATATTTCTGGTTCTGGTAATTGTTTAGCTTCTTCTATGTCTGCCTGTAAGGCAAACCACATTCCTATAAGGGTAGATAATCCCACCCCTATAGCAATAAGTGTCTTTATACTAATTTCAAATTTACTGTCTTCGCTCAATTCACTCATAATTTCTTTGTCTTTTGAATAGTATAAACTATAGTACAGATAAGAAGAATTATCTTTAACCATATTTCAACCTCAGTTAATGATACAAGAAAAGCTACTGAGTTTATAAGGTATATCTTCATATCTGCAAAATCCATAGCGTTATTCTTTTACTTCTTCAACAATTTCTTCGTAAGAACCATCTTTTAAGTTGATATTTATTTTACCATACTTACCTTCTAGTTCTTCTTTTACTTTGTTACTTTCTTCTTGCACTTGTGCATAAGCGTGTAACAGACCGTGCTTCTGTACTTCTAAAGTACCTAAGTCGTGTTTAATGGCAGAAAACTTCTTTTCTGATTCTAACAATGATTCTAATTCTTCTTTACTAATTTTTGACATTTTATTAAATTTATAGTTATATTACAAATATATTAATTATTTTCAAGTGTTTCTATTCTACTCTTTAAATCATTGATTATTTGTTGTTGCTCTTGCATAGCTTTAATCATTATAGGCACTAATACAGAATATTTTACTCCTTTTATAGGGTCTCCTGTAGGAAGCTCTTTATTTACTGTTTCTGGTATATCTGTTTCCCTTGTTTCATATACTGCATCTTGAGCTTCTATTGCTTCTTGTTTGTATTCAGATATTCTATCAAGTAATTCTTGTTTTGTATCTGCACTTTGCCATTCTATATTATTGTTATCTAACCAAGTTTGTATTTCAGATTTTGTATTATCAATAGTAGGTTTATCTTCCCACTCTATCAATTCTTGACCTTCAACTGCTTCGCTAATTAAAACTTCTTCTGTTTCGTAAATTATATTGCCTTCTTCATCTGTTTTATCTACTTTCTTGTATTCAGTTTTTTGAGTTTCGTAAATTAAAGCAGGGAATATTTCTTCTAGCTCTTGAGCAATAACTCCTATTTGTTTTTTTTCATCTCCTATATAGTTAAAGTTTTTAATTTGAACCTGCATTAAATCATCTAATTTAGAAGTAGCGTCTGTTATGTTTTCTTTTAATTTAATATCAGACAATTGCCCATAACTGTTATTAGTGTTTTCTATGTTTCCATTTGAATATATTTTTATTCTTTCGGTGCTTCCACCTTGTCCTAGAAAAAATCTTGAAGTTGTATCATTTTCATCATCATTGTTATGTACGTTAATTCCATAATGAGAGCCACTTCCAGATGCTTGCCAAAACATAGCTATAGGTTGATTGCCAAAATCATTATTAAATTCGTGAAAATTGTAACCTGCTCCATATCCATATCCACCTGATTGTGTTTTAAATCTTGCAGTTCCTGCACTTTCAATACGCATTCTTTCTGCGAAACCACTGGTTCGGAAAACATAATCACCGCTATTGACATCAAATATGTTGTTAGTGCCGTCTGTCTGCATACGGATAAAGTCACCACCAGATTCACTTGCCTGTATTGCACCTTCGACATCTAAAGGTACATCAGGCGAATCAGTTCCTATTCCTACATTGCGTAATCTATTAATATACATAGCAGTTCCCATTCCACCACCATTATCAACATTAAACGCTAATTCTCCACGATTTAATTGACCTACTCCTACAATAGCTTTTATTTGTGCAATTTCGTATATACTATTTTTAAATAATATATTGTTTGTTTCAGCACCTGATGCAACGCTATTATGTAAAGCAATATCTCCTGAAACAGTTAATTTAGAAGTAGTGCTTGTTGCACCTATTCTAACGTTTCCTGAACTGTCTATAAACATTCTACTTGTTCCATCATCTCTAAAATCAAAACCACCTGCAGTACCTCCAATTGAATCAATTACAGTATAACCTGTACCCATCCATAAATCAGTATAAACAGAAGTACTAGTGCCAAATCTTATTTGGTCTTGTCCTGCACCTACAACTTGTAAATTAGCATCAGGCGAATCAGTACCAATTCCTACATTTCCTGAGCTATCTATACGCATTCTTTCTACTGCTCCACCTACTGCATTATAAGTAGCTGTGCCGAATGTCAAAGCACCATCAGGTAAAGTACCATTACCAGTTTCATTTACGCTTTTTATAAATGATGTTACATAAGGTGCATTTCCTGAAGCATCGGATGTATAATATTCTATAGAGCCTACAACATCGCCAGTATCCCAATCTGAACTTTCTGTTGTATTATTTATTCTAAATACTGGAGCATCTAATGCAGCATCACCACCAGAATTACCAGATGCAATCTCTAAAATAGTATTAGGCGAAGCAGTTCCTATTCCTACGTTTCCATCCCATTGAATTCTCATTTTTTCAGAAACAGTATTTTGGTCTCGTGTTGTAAAAGTCATATCATTTCTTAAACCATACTGATTTACGTTTACAACTTCTATTTTACCAACTTCAAAATCTGCACCTGCATCTGAATCATCACTTGTAAAACTAATAGTCCCAATTATACCACCAATTTGTGTTACACTATTTAAATCACTTGCAAGTATTAATTTTCCTGAAACATTAGCAGCTTGTGTACGAGGTTTAGACCTTATTACACCATTAACATCAATAGGGTAATTAGGGTCATCAACGCCTATTCCTACGTTTCCTGAATCAAGAATAGTCATTTTAGAATCAGACAAGTTTGCAGTTCCATCACCAGCAGTGGGATTTACAGCAAAATGTAATTTTCCATTAGCTGCTGTGTTTGTAAATTCCCATAAAATTGCTGCGTTATTATAAATATCTCCACCACCATAACCAAACGCTAATCCAGTATATTGACCTGCTATTGGAGAAAGGTCATCTTCACCTCCTTTTATAAATAAAGCTGCACCTGTAGCAGTATTTCTATTATTAACTTCTAATTTACCTTGTGGAGAATCATCTCCAATTCCTACGTTTCCAGAACTGTCAATACGCATTCTTTCTGTGCCTGATGTTCCTGTGTGAAAAGTAGTGAACCCACTTGTTAACTTCATTTGAGCAGAATTCGAAGTTGATGCATACAACTGTTTAATTTCAGCAATAGTATTTCCTGCATTATTATGAATAATCTCTAAACCTGATGTTCCTCCTACTGTAATTTTTCCGTCTCCACTATTATTAACTGTTACATCTCCTGTTACATTTAATTGATGACTAACTTTTACTTCTGTAGTGTTTATTTTAAATCTTTCAGTTCCATTAGTCCAGAAAGTATGTTGACCATTTGAAATTTCAGTATATAAATCAGTACCTCTAAATCTTATTAAATTGGTATCAATATCAAAACCAAAAACTTCTACTGTATCATCAATTACAAAAGTACTTCCATTAAAAAACATTTCTATATCTCCACCATCACCAAATATTATTTTTTCATTATCTCCTATGTTTATATTTCCTGTAACACTAATTCCTGTACTTGTAGTTACAAACTTTTCAACACCATCATAATATAATCTTACACCTGCTTCTTCCTCAAGTCGCATCATATCATATATAGTACCAGCTGTGTCTCTTTTTCCATAAAAAATTAAACTTGATGATTCTGATTGTATAAAATTATAATTGGAACTATTAGACCAAATTTTTAAAACACCTGCATTAGGGTCTCCAAATCTTGCGTGAGTATTAAAACCAAAATCAAAGTTTTTGTTATCAGCTAAAGAAGCTGACTGAAGAATATCTAAATCATCTACTTCTAATGTTCCTGTTATATCAACCCCTGTTGAAGTAGTAGTTAATTTAGTAGCACCTCCATAATTAAGCTTTACTCTTGAATCTGTAGCACCATCTAAATCTAATTCTATATAGTTTTGAGAGCCATCACTTTTAGTTAAGTACATATAAGTACCTTGTAAATATAAAGCTCCTGTTCCGTCTTCTGTTATATAACTATTAGTTCCGTTATGATGTATTTCTAATTCTCCATCTGTACCATATATTGATTTACTTGTATCTGTAAATGTTATATCGTCTCCTGCACTTACTGCTATGTCTGTTCCTCCTGTAGTATTACCATTAGCTAATACTTCTGATAGTTCATTGTTAGCACTTATCTGAGTATCTACATAGTTTTTAGTTGCAGCATCTTGAGCTGCACTTGGGTCAGTTAAGTTTGATATTATTCCTGTAACAGCAATTCCATTACTTTTAGTAACTAATTTAGTACTACCATTCCAATATAGTGTGACCTCTCCTGTTAAGCCTTCAGCAGTTATGTAATTAGCTAAACTTCCGTTTGCATCACATTGTATATTTATACTTTCATCAATCGCATTATTTCTTATATATAAACTGCCTGTATCGTTATCGATAAAAGAATTAGTAGCATTATGATATATTTCTAAATCTTGAGAAACTCCTATTCTAATCTTTTGATTATCTTGTAAATCAATTTGAGTAGTTTCTAAATTACCTATAACTAAATCTGCTTTAGTATATCCTGTTCCACTTGTGTTTACTGTTGTAGTAGGTTCAACTTCTAATCCTTTAAATAACCTGTACTTTCCTGTTAGAGCCTCTCTAAATAGTCCTGAGTATAGTGTAGTACCAGAAGGAGTATATTTGCCATAAAAACCTATGTCAACTGCGTCTGTAGAGGTGTTGTTGTTTGCCAATACAATTAAAGGGTCTTTTACCGTTAATGTATCTGTTCCTACTGTTGTAGTGCTTCCTTCAACTACTAAGTTTCCAATTACTGTTAGATTGCTACCTATTTTAGCATCTCCAAAGACGTGAAGGTTTAATCCTGCTTCTGGTGTTACCCCTATTCCTACTTGTGTTGTAGATACAAACATAGGCGAGTTATTACCAAAACCATCAGTTAATTGTTTAGCTGAAGTTGTTATGTTTCCATTATCAGAGAACTTTACAAGCGACTGATAAGTATCTTTTATTTTATTTCCTGAAAGTGTAGCCATTATTCAAA
>Ga0208899_1000216_pt1 | contig 38760 bp, 50 predicted proteins | sample VirMetDEL_Nov_24_FD_184518 | JGI IMG/M metagenome (GOLD analysis project Ga0208899, IMG submission 184518) | Aqueous microbial communities from the Delaware River and Bay under freshwater to marine salinity gradient to study organic matter... | ecosystem: Environmental > Aquatic > Marine >... | reverse complement strand
TTTTGGTGTATTTGGTTCTTTGTATCTATCTATGTATCGTGGTATCTTATTAGAAGTTAAGTGGCAATGGTGTCACACAATAAACGGAGACAAACAAATGGTAATACATAAAGAAACTCACTACCACAATTGTGAGCTGGAAGACATCCAAGCAGCATTACGTTTAGGTGCTAAGCCATCGGTCGATAGCGAAGGGGATGCTCTGCCTTTCGTGCAGACTGAAGAAGAGACAGTTGATAACGTTCGCTTCAATTGTACTTGGTACTTCTCACGTGAGAATAGAGAAGAGATCATCTCATGGATCGAAAGACACGTGTTGGAGGATAAATATTATGGCTAGTGTAAATTGGCACGAAGGTCGCTGTGATTATTGCGATAGTCTATCTGAGTATCTCGTGTATTCAGATACGCTTGATATGATCTGTATTGAGTGTCTCATCGAGAGTGTGAATGAGCATATGTACGACGTGACGATGAGATTCAACCCGAAGACAGAGAAGATAGAATTAGTAGAGAAACCAGTAAAGGAGCAGATAGCAAATGTATATCGATAAAGAAAATTCAAGAGCGGTAGCAAATTATTGCAACGACAAATTCGCAGGATGGACGATAGGTTCATTTGGCGTTAATGAAGATGGCTATGTAGGATTCATTCTTCGCAAAGGTCTCGTTGAGAAGGTCGCATTCCTACTGAGTGATGCAGAAGGCAACGACGTAGGATTCATCGTAGAAGGAGACGAAGTATGAAGTACACAGAAGATCAGATAAAAGAAGCGTACGAAATTGTATATGGACACGATGAAGACGTTGAATATGAGTATAGTCAAAATGGTTGTGGTAAAGTATATATGCACAGCGTATGGGGATCAAATTATGTAGATATGTCGCACCACATAGACTATCTGATTCGTAAGGGAATAATGGAGATGACAAATCATGAGATGCGTTGATTGGGATAATATGACCAAAGAAGAACAACAAGAGTTGTTAGACATCAAATCGTCAGTAAACGACTACTACTACAGATTAAGAATCAAAATCGAAGAGGAGCAAAATAATGAGCGATAAGAAGTACTACAGAGTTGGACTAAGACAAACTGTCATATACTACTACGATGTGATCATCGAGGCGAATAGCCAAGACGAAGCAGAGCAGTCTATTGATTGGAATGGATGGGAAGATCATATGTATCGTGTCGGTAGCAGAGGCGATGCACCAGATACCATGTCAGTCGATTTGATATCTGCTGATCAGATCGAAGACCTCAAACAAGCATATGGAGACTGGTGTAATGTGGTTGGTGAGTGATTGTTGTAATGCATCATATTTGGGATCGGAAGTTGATCCCATCTGTGGTGAGTGTAGAGAACATTGTGAATTAGTAAATATAGAGGAGATGGAAGATGCCTAATTGGGTTTATAATCATATAGAAGTTAATAACGAGAGAGCGATCGATTTCATGCGTAGTGATGAACGTGATTTCGATTTTGAGAAGATCATACCGATGCCTACTGAGGAGAAGGATAATTGGTACGACTGGAGAATCGAAAATTGGGATACCAAATGGAATGCAAACGAAGTTGAGGTCGATGGTACATCGGTCACATTTGAGACAGCTTGGTCTGCACCTAATAAGGTAACCGCAGCTCTAGCACATAAATTCCCACAGCAGTTGATTCGGCACATATGGTACGATGAAGACCTAGGCTCGAATTTTGGTGAGGAGATATACAACCAAGGTGTGCTACAGCATAGGAAATATGTCGGCTCTGTTTGGTCAGCTGTAGATCAATCTGAGGTCGATGCTTGTAAGAGAATCTGCGAGGATATATTCGGTAATTCATGGGTCGATCAATTCGGATACGATGTCGTATTCAATGATGAGACCGATGAGGTCGATTACATCGAATTGGATGATGGAGAGGAGCTACCACACCGATGAATTACGAGACCTACCAAATGAACCTAGAATCGCTCGGATTCGTCCGTAGCACCATCACGAAGGTCAGCATGGATGATTGGAAGATAGTCGAAGGATTGTCTTCTAGGTATCCTCTGCTCCATGCTCGCTATATGCGGACGCACTATCGTAGATGACCTAGTACCTACCTCACTAGGAGAAAACCCCTTAGGAGCGATTCTGAGGGGTTTCTTTTTGCTCCGCATCGGTTGACCGACCAGGCAGCCGTGACCTGCCGACGCAATTCCGACCAGGCCGGGGATCAGATCCCGGATTTCAAATGTAGCGAGGTCAAATGTGAGACGCAGGCCAGGAATATGACCTGGTAAACTGGCGGAGAAAGGCGCAGAATCTCGGCCGGGATTCCTGAGAATTTTTTCGGATTTTTTTTACCTTGGGGCGAGTTAACAACATTACAACTGAGTTTTACCTTGGTGTAAAATGTGGCCAAGAAAGGATTTTTTTGTGCAATTTTGACATTGCTAAACATATCGATAGGAGTATTATACAGGTAATTCAAACAAGGAGTTGACATATGTCATTAGAAATAAATAGAGCAGAAGATGGTGGGTACAATATCTCTGGTATGTACTATTCAAAAGATGAAGCGTCTCGTATTAAGTTCTTTATCGAGGCAGAAGAGATGAACGATGAGATGACCCAGGCCGATGTAAACCACATGGCCGCTTACGATGAAATAAATAACTCACACACATAGGAGGCAGTATGATTGGTTGCACATTATCAGGAGTAACATTCATTAACTGGCAGGAGGTTGACATAAATCTCCAAGACCAGGTCATAGTTAAAGAGAAGGAAGAGTACAGCGATGAGCAAGAGATTGCACTAGGTGTGTACTTAGATACTGGCAAGCACATAGGTTACATACCTCTGCTGTCCACTATCAACAAGTGGCGTAAGGCTGCATATGAAGAGCAAGATGAGAAGAAGTTCAACTACCTAACGGACAAGTACAAAGCGACTGAGGTTATTCGTGACAACATTATCAATGATATGTTTCGCAATAAGTTAATCGTTCAAGGTGTTGTATCTAGAATAGTAACAGACGATGAGACTGGTAACATCAAGAGTGTTGGTGTATCATTCGATTATATGTAAAGGAGTAGTATGAGAGAAAGAAATCAAGGTATTGTTATAGCAGGTAGCACACAGGTTACAGATGAGTATCCAGTGAGTGAGTCATTTCCTAATTCACACAAGGCAACCAATTATTATGAATGGTGTGTTGCCGAGGTGAAGCGGATGGGTGTAGGGTTCTTCATCGTAGAAGATTCAATAGATATCGAGGGCATCCCTACAGATGTCTGTCATATCAGAAAGGCAGATCGTGTATGAAAGAAGCACACGCATTCATAGTAGAAGAGGCCGTAGAGTTTGGTATAGATAAGGCACTACTACTACAACACATAAGGTTTTGGTGTAATCAGAACCAAGGCAGAGAGTCGCATACACATGAGGGTAAGACCTGGATGTATCAATCTGCTAATGATATGTGTCATCACTATCCATACTGGTCACGGCAGAAGATAAGTAGACTGCTGCGGGACATGGAGACTGATGGCCTTATTGTATCAGCAAACTACAACACGATAGGGTATGATCAGACTAAATGGTATGCTCTATCTGACAATGTCCAATGTTCATCTGTGAGCAATCGAATGTCAAAAACAGAGCAACCTATACCAGATACTAATACAGATACTAAAACAGATACTCTATTCGAAGAGTGTTGGAAGCTGTATGGTCGCAAGGGCAACAAGCAAACTGCTCTTAGGTACTGGAAGAAGTTATCTGATGATGACCGGGTACAAGTAAAAGATAAGATACCAACCTATGTGCAACTGCGTGAGAAGCAGTATCGCAAGGACTTCCAAGGTTGGATCAATCCTACTAACAGAATGTGGGAAGATGAGATAGAGTTCAAACCACGAGAACAAAGGATGAGCATATGAAGCAATTACCAATAAACAAAGATTGTGAAGAAGGTGTACTTGGCTCTTGTCTGCTAGAGCCTAAGACCATAGGTAAGATAGACCTACAGCCTAACGAGTTCTATGATCCTCGTAACGAGAGATTGTGGCAATGTCTGCGTGATCAGTACTCTGAGGGTAAAGGTATGGATGCATTGACTATTGCTGACTACCTAAATGACAACGGATACCTAGACTTCATAGGTGGCAAAGAAAGGTTGTTAGAATTACAGGACTGTACCCTAGTGGCTGCGTATTCAAACCAGTATGCAGAGGGTGTACGCAAAGCATCTAAGCTACGTGCTGAGATACGTGCAATGGAGTCGGGCCTGGTTACAGCTTACAATGGCGATAGTGCATCTGAGTCTGTGATCAGCGAATTGATACGCACCAATACAAGTGTAGAGAAAGACTTAAGCATTGAGGAGTACGGTGAGAAGTTCATAGATGACTGTGAGAATGCTAGGTGTGGTAACTTTGGTTGGTGGTGTGATGATTGGACTAACTATCTAGGCAAGCAGACTGCTGAGTTATGTTTGTTACACGCACCACGATCAACTGGTAAGACGGCCATGATGCTACAATGGCAGATAGCCGCACATATGCGTGGTGACCGCACACCACTAGCATCTATCGAAATGCTCAAGGGTGAGTTACTACCTCGTTACATTGCTCATGTAGGCAAGGTTGATACCTACCGCATGAGAACAAGACAAAGCGGTGCAACAGAAGATGAATCAAAGCGATCGAGAGAAGCACTTAGTAAGATAGCATCTCTTGACTTATGTGTACGTGACAAGGGCATGACCATCGAGGACATACGTGGATGGGCAGTATCTGAGTGGCGTAATGGCGCACAAGCTATATTCATCGACAACCTACTATCTATATCAGATGGTGGTAAGAAGTATGACAGTAAGACTATTATGTACGATGACTTCATTCGTAAGTTCCGTGATCTGCGTGATGATCTAAAGATACCTATTATTATCTTAGCGCATCCAAACGCCAACATGGAGATTGCGTGGTCAAAGGATGTAGAGAACTTTGCTGATCAGATTATACTCTTAGCTAACGTACCTTATGATGGCATCGATGTGAATGGCCGTACCATAGCCTATGATCACAGCATGACAGGTAAGCACGTAGTAGCTAAGTTTCAAAAGAACAGACAAGGACTAAGCCCTGTGGCTAGTCTTGAATTCTGTGGTTCAACTCAAACATTTCAACATATAAGATGGGAGACATAATGTGGATACTACCAAAACAATTACACACGTCAGCCTCTGTAGTGGATACAGCGGAATCGGACTCGGACTCAAACAGCTTCTGCCAGGCCTGCGAGAAATCGCTCATGTGGAGATCGAAGCCTTCGCCTTATGCAACCTGGTTGCGAAGATGGAAGAGGGGAGGCTTTGTGAAGCACCTATCTTTACGGATGTTAAGACCTTCCCATACGAACGATTTTCTGGATGCGTGGACATTCTATCTGGGGGATTCCCGTGTCAACCGTTTAGCGCAGCAGGAGCTAGAAAGGGAGTTGAAGACCCTCGCCACCTCTACCCCTACATCAGTAAAGGAATCAGAGAGTGCAGACCAGGAATTGTTTTCCTCGAAAACGTTGAAGGGATTATCAGTTCCAAAACAGCAGACGGAGAATCAGTTCTCAAGTATGTCCTCAGCGACCTGGAAAGCATGGGTTACCGAGCAACGGCAGGAATATTCTCAGCGGAAGAAGTTGGCGCACCTCATCAGAGAAAGCGAGTCTTCATCTTGGGCTACTCCGATAGCGAACGATGCGAAGGGGAGCGACTACGGGTACAGCAACGGCAAGAAGGTTTACTATCTGGGTGGTCAAGCGAAGAGTTGGGCGACACCAAACACAATGGACAACCTGCCACCGAAGGATTACGAAGCATCAATGAAGCAAGCGATGAGTTCGAGGAAGGGCAGAGAGAGACCAAGCAATCTAAGAGAGCAAGTGAATCAGGAATCACTACAAGCCTACAAGGATGCGATGAGCTTTCCAACACCGAGGACATCGGATGCGGAGGGCGGTCGGATAGACACCTTCATAGAGGACGGAGTGTTCAAGAGCAAGAGACACAAGAGCAATCAGACATTCGGGGCGAAGTTGAGGGATGCAGTAGAGAGCTTTCCTACACCGACAGCATCGGAGGACAAGTTCCGATTACAGGGCAACAGTCAACAGAGCAGATGCCTGGAAGCACTAGCGAGAACTGGCAAGCTAGAACCAACGAAGGGGTGGCCGACACCGATGCAGAGGGACTGGAGAGATACAGCGAACTCGAAGGACAACCGGGATTTGACTCTTCCTGCTTCCGTATTTGGCCAAGCAGACCAAACGAAGAACAAGGAGAGTGGGAAGAACCACGTACTAAACCCAAGTTGGGTAGAGCAGTTGATGGGGGTTCCGCACGAGTGGACAGACTTCGGCTCTTGGGAAACGGAGTCGTGCCAGACACAGCTGCCAAAGCCTTCAAAGTATTAATAGGTAGATTGCTGTGCAGTTGAAGCATATATACAGAGAAGATGGTGAGATAAAAACTATAACCTGGCCATATAAAAGACGTTCGAAAGGTATTGACTATGAACAGCTTGCCGACTATTATAAGTGGCGTAAAGAAAATCAACACACCGAGTTTTTAAACTTGGTATTTAACTATAACTATAAGGAGAAGTAACATGGCACTAGTACAACAAGGTACAAGTAACTACGCAAAGATTCTGACAATCGTACAGAGTCAATTCACACAACGCCTATCTGATGGCGAAGAGCCTGCTGAAGGTGCAGTAGTATCAACTAGGGTTCTTGAGAAAGGCCCGAACGCAGGCAAAGAGGTTCGTGAGATTCGAGCTTCTGAGCTAACACCAAGCATCATTACAGGTGCTGAGTTCCAAGAAACCGACTACGGCAATAACCTAATACTCAAGTTAGTAGATGAGTCTGAGGATTCTTTCAACCTACAGATTCCTATTGATTCTAGGTTCTTTGCTGAGTTTGCAAAACGCATACCTAACATCAACCTTGAGAAGATGGTAGAGTTCAAGATAGCTAAATCTAAGCTAGATGGTAAACCCTACCTGTTCGTATCACAGGATGGTGAGGCAGTTAAGTTTGCATTCACTAAAGACAACCCCGGTGATATGCCTCAACCTGTCAAGAAGACAGTCAAGGGCAAGGTCGTATGGGATTGGGAAGAACAGGAGAACTTCCTATACGAGTTAGTGGTTAAGTTTATTGATGATCTCAAAACTGAGAATGGTTTCGAAACTGACATACCTTTCTAATTTGACTCCTCCTACTACTAAGGGTGCGCCCACCACCCCCGCTCTGCGGCCAAAGTGGGCATCTTTTTTATGAAAACTTTTAACAAAGAAATGTTTGAGAGAGTAGACCAACAGACTCGTGAGGTAACGAAAGACTATCTTATGAGTGTAGGTAAAACTGCATACGATAATCCCGACAAGTATGGTGCTGATCTCATCATTGATAACCTCTGCTACGTTGAGTGCGAATGTAAACTAGTATGGGGTGACAACGCTTTCCCGTGGGCCGAGGTAAACCTACCGCAGCGTAAAGAGAAGTTCACCAGGTTAGATATGCCATGTATGTTTATGATATGGAATAAGGACTTCAACCGATTTGTAATATTCAGTTCAACTACAGTAGCTGATTCTAAGCTAGTAGAAGTGCCTAACAAAGAGATACCAGTAGGCGAGAAGTTTTTTAAAATAACAAAATTTGAGGAACGTAGTGGCTAAACTACCACACAACAGAACGTGGTACACAAAGAAGCTAGTCGAAAAGGCCAAGCGTTGTGTAAAGCTGAGAGATGATTATACCTGTCAGCATTGTGGTAAAGAGTGTAGTGGAAGTGATTGTCATGCGTCTCACGTTTTAAATGTGGGGACACATAAGAACATGGAGCTTGACCCCTCGAATATGAAAGTTCTGTGTTCTTATTGTCACCTGCATTGGTGGCACAAGGATGTATTACACGCAACGGAGTGGTTTAAGACTAAGTTCCCAGAGCGTTACGACTACCTAATGAAAGCTGCACAGCAGAAGTGGAAGATACCTACGGCCACTCTAGCTGAGTTACATGAGGACACCAAGGCCGATGGTTCAGACTTTGGTGTTAAGTATTACGAGATGATAAAAGGAGTTATAAATGAATGATTGGCTAACTGGTTCTGCATTAGTTATCATAATAATAAATGCCTTTATAATGATATGGATTGCATTGGAGGACAACTAATGAAGATGGATTATGAATATTGGCTAAACCTAAGTATGATACTGTTCCTGATAATTATTATCGGGCTAATGATTAGAGACTATGGAGAGTATTTAAAATGAGTGTAACATTGGAGTTTGCGTTGATAGCTTGTTGTGTGATGTTGATAGCAATAGCAATATGGGGGAATGATTAATGTTACCTACAGACTCACAACAACGTAAAGACATACCCATATATCGTGGGTTTATAGCGTACTTCCCAGACGCAATCGTCGAGGTTACTAAGCAATCCGTTGCAGGTAGTAAACAACACCACGGTGATGATGTCTGGTGGGATAAGAGTAAGTCTAGTGACGAACTCGATGCCCTTATGCGCCATATGCTAGAAGGGGATTGGGCTGCGGTGGCCTGGCGAGCAATGGCCAACTTACAAAGGAAATGTGATGCCCTACAGCACAAAGAAATGTGAACAGATTAGAAAGCGTGTAGATGAAATAGGTATCTACGAGACAGCACTAGAATATGGTATCTCAATGGAGAGCGTTAAACGTGCTATGAGATATATAAAACCTAAGAAGGAGGATGAAAGTGCATTTGAAAGAAAGCGAAATTGCGTACTTAATGGGGGAAATACAGTTCTTGTCATCGGAGACCTGCACTCTCCCTTTGACCTTGAAGAGTATTTTGGTTTCGTTTGCGACGTTGCGGATGAATACAAGCCAAACCAAGTAGTATTCATTGGTGATGTTGTAGACAATCATTACTCAAGCTACCACGAGACCGACCCAGATGGTATGGGTGGTCGTGATGAACTTGACCTAGCTGTTGATAGATTGAAGCGTTGGTACATGAGATTCCCAGAGGCCTATGTAACTATAGGTAACCACGACCGCATGGTGATGCGTAAGAGTCAGACATCACATATACCACGCAGATGGATTAAGAGTTACGCTGAAGTACTAGAAACAGACAACTGGTACTTCACAGATCGAGTAGACATTGATGGTGTACAGTATATCCACGGTGAGGCAGGTACTGCCAGGACTAAGTGCAAGATGGATATGATGTCTACAGTACAAGGACACCTACATACCCAGGCCTATGTTGATTGGCAAGTGGGTCGTAAGTTCAAAGTCTTTGGTATGCAAGTGGGATGCGGCATTGACTTCAATTCGTATGCTATGGCGTATGCCAAATCTGGTAAGAAGCCTGCCATAGGGTGTGGTGTGGTGATAGATGGTGAAGTGGCTATAAACAGGATGATGAAACTATGATCAGATTAGAACTACAGGTGGACAACTACACGGTTGTTATACAGCGAGAAGATGCCGAAGGCGTTGATGACTGCGTTAGTATGCTTAACGAGATATTCGACTGCCATCCCAATATAGAGGGTGAGATTGAACTGATTGAGGAGGAAGATGATAATATATACATCGAGCCTAATCAGCCTAAAGATCACATAGAACACGAAGGAATGTAACTTAAACTAAGGAAAGGAGAAAATCCCTTACCCAAAAACTATTGCTGATGATGCCCCTGTAATAAGGGGCTTTTTATTTGTCGTGGATAGGGGTCTGAATTAAACCCTTCACACGTTTGACAGTATCAGCACCAGTATATAAATACTAAACTCATTTGACTGGAGTGATTCTGAAGTGACCTATCATAAGTTCGATAGTTGAGTTACCATAAAGTTGTCTACAGGCCTTCTCAAGGACTTGTCCCCGGTTATATTCATTTACTTCTACTACTGTTTCATTACCTGCTCTATCGACAACTCTATACATAGACATAACTCCTCCGTTAAGGTTAAAAAAAATAAAAGGGCATGGTGGTTTTAACGACTGCCCTACACCGCTAAACAGGGGAGAAAATGTAAAAACCCCCAGGTTAACCACCTAACCTTATTTGACTTGAGATGATCCGAAGTAAAATCCTACCAATGCTAACATAGTCTGTCTAACCTCTGGTAGTAAAACGTATCCCTGTAATTCAATCCAACCATTTCCTTTAGCAAACATATCACCAAAGAGGAATCCAAAAACGCCTCCTGTTGATCCTGCCTCAATAGTAACTGGTTCATTGAAGAATGCAAGTATGAATGGCGCAAATATTACAGCGAATAATGTACACAGAGCAATAACCCTGCGAATCCATACACCGCCCGCACCTGTTCTTTTGGCCGCAGCATCAGCAGAAGCATCCGCAGCACCTTGTTTCTTGAGCATACCTTCAAGCATTTGAGCTTGGTTCTGTGTATTGGCGGCAATGAGCTTCATAATGAAACCACTCATACTACCACCAAGCATAGCTAATAGTTCTACACTCATCTATATCTCGCTGTTTTTTTAGCAATCTTCTTGGGCTGTTTAACGAATTGCTTACCCTGTTTGTTACCTTTTGCTTTCGCACGATTGGTTGCTGCCTTCTCAGCAGGAGATAATGATTTCCACGCAGCGTCTGGAAGGTATCTTTTTTTACCCTTCGAGGGTTTGCCATCTGATGTACGCCACTTCTGTTTCGTCCATTTGTTGAGCATAGTCTGTGGCTTCTTCATTGCCATTAGTCTCTGTAGCCTCCACCTTTAGCCTTGTACTGACGAGCCAACATCTGTGCCTTACGAGCCGACCATTGGCCTGGCTTACCACCTTTACCACTTGCTTTGATGCGATTGAATAGTGTCTTACGCATTCCTGGTTTAGTGTAGTTACCTGCCTCGTTGACTCGTGACTTCTTCATCGCAGTAACTTGCCTCCGAGTATAGCAATACCTGCTAGTACAATACCGACAAACAGCGCACGGCCGATCATCAATGATGTTGTGTCTACTACCTTAAGTATCTGTCCGAGTACCGGGAGGTGCTTACTATCAATATACTTAGAAGCAGTTGATACCCACTCTTTTTCTTTCACGCTAAAGCTACCATCTGCTTTCATTATCGATTCCTCGCTAGTAGTAGTAGGCCACCTGCTAGTCCAACCATGCCAATAGCGGCAGGTTCAGGAACAACTGTTAGCTCTGCATCGCTGTATATTTTAAAATCAACTGTACCTAAAGACTCAGGATCATAGCTTGTGATAACAGCCACTAGCTCGTTAGAGAACTCAACGTCTTCGAGGTAGAAAAATAATCCATCTTCAAGCTCTTCATTACCATCATCGTCTGAGGCCTGGAGAGTGTAGACTTCAGCGAACCCAGATGTGCCATCGAACATACGATTCTCTATTGAGTACAGGTAAAGGTATGGGTCGTTGTAGTCATACTCATCTTGGTATGAGAACAGGTCTGCATCGTAGTTGTCGAAGGTTACAGTAGCATCACCATCTGTGTAGATACGGAACACGTCATAGTGAAACTTCTCCTGCTCATCAAAGAAGTAGTTTCCTTCTGATAAGGTAGCAGTCAAATCGTATTCGTAATCCGCATAGGCTGAAATACCTACACCCAACATCAAAGCTATACTCAATAATAATTTCTTCATCCTACTTTCTCTTGGTTACCCATCTTATAAACTTTCTGAACTTGTTGTTTTTAGGCAGAAACATAGAGATAGTTGCTAGGATTCCAAGTGTAGCTACACCTGCACCGATCAAGTTATCCTGTATCTGCTCCATAATAATCTTTAAATAAATCATATATCGCTCCCATCTGACTCGTTGTTGAGATTGTTGGGTACTGCACCATTAGCGAATGCGTCTTTCACCGCTTGTTCTGCCTCACTCACTTCTGTCTTACCTTCGCCCACCTTGATGCCCATAAACGACTTGGTCTTGGGTATCTCTTGATCAGAGAACTTGGAGCCTTCGGGTGGTGTGATTGTACCTGTGGTGTTTAGCTCCTGTATCATAGGTGCGGCTTCTTGTACGATCTGTACTGAGTTGTCTACGATTGCGTCTGCTTGGAAGTATGTAGCAGAGCTAAGTGCGATAACGCCTGATGCACCAATGCTTTGAGCCTGTGCGATGGCTGTGCTGATTACAGTTTCTTTTGCGATCTCGGCTGATACTTCGATAGCACCAGAGCCTATGGATTCGGTTACTGTTTCCTTGCCAGAGTAGATATCATTAGGCTTCTCCACCTTAATCTTCTCACCGCTACTTTCGGTGGAAGTGATGTAGCCCTCAATGATTACCTTCTGACCATCCTCAATCATCTAGTTCCCATCTAAACAATACTTCATTAACAACACTAGCTACTTCGTCTGATGTGAGTGCTGTATAATCTGAAACTTCTAATGCAAACGTACCTGCATCGGTTTGCTCTGGAACAGTAATGTATTGAGTTGTGTTATCTCCATCCCAACCTAATGGGCATTGTAGTCGGCCTTCTTCTTCAGCCTTTGCCCAAGCATTTGCCTCGTTTGTAAATACTAAATAACTACCAATCATACGCTTAACCCATTTAATGCACCTATTAATGAATTTTGTTCATCTAAACTCAATGATCTGTCAAATATACAAGCACAAGATAAGTTAAAGTTTTGACCTGCTGATCTAAACGTAGAGCCAACTCGCCATCCACCAATACCAAATCTAGTTGTAGCAGGTTCAGTAATTGTACCGCAGTCATCTGTATTATCTACTGGACTTTGGTTGTCGTGTCTAACTCGTCTACTTGTTGTACTTGTGTGAACTGAGTAGATTGATTTACCAACACTAGTTGTAGGACTTAATGTAATAGAAGCAGTTTTAAGAGATGAACCAAAGTCATCCGCTTTGTATATTTCATCACCGCCTGTTATCTGTGTTGTTAGCTGTCTATGTGCGGCTCCGTGTACTGGAACAAAACCAAAACTTGTTCCACCACTACTTGCATTATAGTAAGTAAATAATGGGTTGGCATAACTTGTATTAGCATCACTCTGAGGTCTATACCTAGCACCAAATGTTAGGTCGCCATCAAAGTCCGCTCTAGTACCTATAGCTGATATATCAAGGCTGTGAACAAAATCATTTTGAAAACTTATAGAACGCTCTGAAGCTGAACCACGCAATGGTTGATACCCTACTGTTCCCATCTGCAAGTGAGTGTTAGATGAGTTACTGCCACCTGCCACTTGGTCATACATCTTTGCTACACGAGCAGTAGTACCACTAGCAAACGTATCGTATGTAGAACCCCAAAGCTCTTCCTCAGTAAAGTCCTGTTCAGCCGCATCACTAGCTCGTCTAAGTCGTACAATAGGCTGATTGCTATGCATGATATCTGTAGAGCCATACACAGCAAAAGGATTTAAGTCAGCTAATGCACTACTTCCCTCATATCTAGGAAATGAGATATTACCTAATGACAGATTTAAATGCATTACGAAGTCGCTGTTTCAATATCCAAAGGAACAACTACAACAATTTGACTTGCTGTTATGTAACCATTTGCAGGTAAGATGAAAGGCCGAGTGCTGTTTTTAGCTGCGATAAATCCAACGCTATCACCTGCTGATGGTGTTCCTGATGCAGCTGATCCTACTTGAATTTTGAAGTAGCAGTCAGTCGAGCTAGTATTGTGTACTTCAACAATAAGCTCATCAGTTTCAGATAATCTTTCTCCTGTTCCTGCAGAAGCTATCTGTATAGCACCAGAAGTCTTTAAGCCACCAACCTGTATGGTCGTACCTTTACCTCCGAATTGTTTTGCCGGGATTCCCATATAATTTCTCCTATCTGGTTAGAATTATTAATATATTTTATAAATCTTTGTCAAGTTTAAACTCTTAATAAGTAGGTAATTTAATTCTTTTCACCTTCTTCTTCTTTTTCTCTGTTCTAGTTTGCATTGATAAACCTACAAACTCACCTGCTAGCTCCGTAGCTATCTCGTTAAATGCGTGGTCGTTCTCTATGCCTTCCCATACATTCGCAAGAGATATAGGCATTGCTCTCTCACCTAGTACACGATACCAGGCAATGTCTTCTCTGGTTACGTACCGCTTACCAGTAAGTAGCTCTGCACTACCGCTGATCCATGGCGATGCTTTGTATTTAAAGAACGTGTTAAGAGCCTGCTGTGTTATGTCTACCTTCACTTCTTCACCAGACAATCTCTTAACGGCCGCATCACTTGCTTTAGCTAGTAATCTGAAGTTCGGCCCCATGCCTGCAAACAAGTCCATTCTAGTTCTTCCAAACTTAATTAAGCCAAAGTCAGACTCTTCTGGGTCATCGCCAACCTCTGCGCCTGCTAGTAGTGCAAATCCAAATACAATAGAGTAGGTTGTAATTAGTGATGCCCATTGTTTAGCTATCTCTTCAGCTACGGCTCTCTCTTCGTTCTTAACGAAACCTTTGTACATCTTGCCAACTGCCTCTGGTGCTACAAAGAATCTAGATGCTGCGAATCGTGGTGAGAACATCAATGTAGATAAGAACTGCGCCCCTGCTTCAAGCTGATATAAGTCTCCACGGCCAGACGCTGTATTGATGTAGTGGGCCATAGATTTTAGCTCAAGCTGTGTAGCGTTAGGATTAGCCTCTACGAATGCGTCAAACGCTGCGGCTCTCATAACATTCAACATGATAACCATGTGACGCTCTGATGCACCCATAACCACAGATACTGGTTTACCTACTCCCGGTAGCTTGTATATTACGTCCAATGCTTTCGAGCTAAATGCCTCTTCCGATATATTCAAACCTGTATCTAGTGATGAGAAGAATAAACCTGCACCCTCTCGTATAAGTGACATCTCATCGTTTTCTAATATAGTCATCACTTGACTAGCAAAGGTAGGATCAAGCATAGCTTTTGCTGCTATACCAACCGATTTGACAAACTCCTTAGGATGACGCACACCAAGTAAGAAACCCTGTCTGAATACAGCAGACATATCAGCGGTAGCCATAAACGCACGAGGTAGTGCCGCCCAATCAGCTATCTGCTCAAATGTAGTTCTTGGTTTGAGGTCGTTAATTGCACGTCTAATTAAACGCTCGTTTCTGGCCTGGACATCTAGCAGAAGTTTTAACTCCTCATCCATTATCTCTTTTTTCTCTTTAGGGTTGAGATAAGTAGCGAAGTCACGCTCATTCATTATGCGCTCTTGCTCCGCTATTTTAGCCTTAACATTCTCTTTACGCTTCTCTTCGAACTTGATCTGTTGTGCCTGCTGATACCACTCGGTGTCACGAATCTGCTGTCTTAGCTCCTCGATAGTCTCACCGTATCCCATTGGGTCTGTGATCTGTGGCTTTTCTTTTTCTGGCAGTCTACCAGTTGCAAGTATCTCGTTTAGTTCACCTATGCGATCTTGCTGACGTAGTAGCTTCTGCTTCTCTTTAATGCTGAGTTGTACATCGTTAAGCTGTTCTCTTTGCTTGGGTGCTACATTAGCTCTGTACCATCCTGCGACTTGATTGCTTAGTTCTTCTAGTCTAGCCTTTTGCTCGGCTTCTACTCTAGCTTTACGCTCTGCATCATTCTTAATGCGTCTAGCTTCTTTGATCTGTAGCTCTAGCTCTTTGATCTCTGTGCGGAATGCCTCTAGTCTTTGTGACTGTGGGTGACGAGTGTTGCGAGCAAACTTAGGTGGCTCACCGTAGTCAATGATAGTGCGTAGCAGTAGAAGTCTATCTTGCGCTCGGAGTTCAGCACGTTTGGTAAACAGTTGTTCAGCGGCTTTCTTAATGCGCTCTGACTGTTCTTTCTTCTGTGGCCGTATAGGACGAGATATCTCATCTAAGTATATTTCGATGTTACTAATCTCTGTAAGCATACGAGCAACGGCCGCATCTTCTTTTACACTAGCTGAGTGCGCTTCTTTTAGCTTGTTAAGTATGTTGCGTAAATTCTGTACCTCTGCTGACTTAGGACGCTGTACACGTTTAGGATCAAATATTTCATCCATTGCATTGTTAATCTGAACCATCAAGTCTGACTGTAAAGTCAACGCCTTCAACACTTTACGTGCTTCTGATTCAGTCTTAGGTATACGCTGAATACGGCCAGATATAGCACCATATATATCGAAGTCTAATACATCTGGTAGTACGCCTCTAATCTCACCAACGATATCATCGAGGTCTCTGTAACCCTCTTGTATTAATACTTTAGCCATCTCACGAATGTCTGTAGCCAGGCTAGGTGATATTGCATACATCTGAGACTTACCAAATCCAGTAATGTCATATCCCTTCTTCTGCATGCGTTCAATGAGTTTGTCTTTTTGTGACAGAGTTTTCTTACCTGCTTTTGTTCCGACACTCTTAACTTCTTGATCTATAAATAGCTTGCCTGCTTTTCTGTCTTGATCACGAACAGTAGTTTCTTGTTTGCGTCTGTAATCTTCCACAGCCTGTCTACTTGCTTCAAACTCCTCAGACAACTCGCTTAAGTTCTTAAGCTCTTCTTCAGTTAAATCATCTGTGTTGCCTAGTCGTTGTTTAGCGTATGTGGCTCGTCTAATTATAGATACGAGTGAGTAGTCTTCGTTAAGAGCTATTCTTCTCGCATTTAACGCACGGCCAGTAGCAGAACCAGAACGAGCATCTGCTCTCACTAGTAGGCTGATTTCTGCTAGTCTGTCTTCATACTGCTTGCTTAAATCTACAATAGTGTTCTGGCTAGTAGATTGCTCAATAGAGTCTCTGATCTCATTAAGCTCATTGCGTAGCTGAGTAACACGATACACAAGCATGGCGTGTTGCTGATCGCTGAGTATAAGATCATTCTCAAGAGCATCGATAGCTAAGTTTTTAACATCTATTGGGTCTGCGTTTTTGGCAGCGTTAGCTATTAGTGTAGAGAATCGTTTTGCCTGCTGTATTGGTAGCTCACCTAAGTTCAATGTTCTCATTAGGATTTTGATTTCTTTTAACGTGAGCTTTGTCTGACCTTCTAATTGTTCATCGTCATACAAGAACTCTTCGTCTACGTAATCTTCGTACCAGTCATCAGCGTCATCAGGAACATACTCTGTATTTTCTTCTTCAAACTCTTCGTATGTATCCTCATTATATGTTTGTTCTTCCTCTAAAATCTCTTGCTCTCTACGAGCTTCTTGCTGTCTAGCTTTCTCTAACTCGGCTTCAAGGAAGTCATCTGGCAACTGAGCCTTACCAATCATGGGTGCTATAAACTCTTTACTAATAACACCTTGTATACCGTTACCTAACATAGCACGGTTAAGTGCAACATTTGGTGTTAGTTCAGCATCTGTAGGTAAGTTCATGTACGCTAGATACATTGGCGTTGTAGCACGTTTAATTAAGAAGCCTGTATTCTCATCGGCCTCTCTTATTTGCTTAGTAGTAGCACCATAGTAGTTAGCTGTGTATTTTAATCCTTTTTCTCTAACCATTGTACGTACTGGTAGTGCAACACGCATAACGCCAGACGAACCTACTAGAGTACCATCTGGTAAGACCTTCTTCTGCTTAATACCTTTTTTGCGTAGCTTCTCGTCATATAAGAAGTTAGCTGTTAATGCATTACCTGCTGAACCCTGTGGTCTGTATTCACCATCTCCACCGGGATTAATAAACGCATCGTCAATGCTATATACGCCTGCTGTAACCTTAGTAAGCAAGTTTGCTAACACTTGTGTTACTTTACCTGTTCTAGCACCACGACCACCTGTAAACTGTGCAGCCTCATCAACTGGTGCATCTTTAAAGAATGGACGCATAGCTTCATACCAGTCACCATCTCTATGCTCTTTAGGTGCTTCTGGCAGAGGTGTAAGTGATGCACGTACAATCAACCGATGCCTGGTTGAGTTTCCACCGTAGTCTGCTGCGTTTGGTGTAAGTTCTTCAAAGTAGTATCCCGCTTTCTGTAATGCTTTGCGGATGACATTGTATTGTTCTGAATCCTGGTATGCAGGTGCATTTTCAATCGTAAGGTTTTTAGGTTTTACCTCTGTGATTATTCTAGCTAGTTTACGAGCAATCTTCATCTCTAACTTGAAGTCTTCCTCTGTAACTTTACCTTTTATTCTAGCCGCACTAAATGCCTGGCAAGGTGGTGACATATGTATGAACTGTACACCTTTGTCTATAAGTGTCTGTGGTTTTAACTTAAGTATGTCTGTAGGAACTTCTGCTGCGCCATGCACTAAGTTATAGTTATCTACAATACCTTGCTCGATCTCAGCTGTTGCTTTTACATCAAACCCTAGTAGTTTACCTATACCTAACTCTACTGTACCCATACCAGAAAAGAATGTTGCTATTGGCAATCTAGTATCTTCTTCGATGGGTAACTGGAACTTAGCATCATCACGTAAAATCCCTAGTGTTTCTTTCTGCGCTTGCTTCTGCAAACGGAACTTAGGATGATCTGGTGTTACTACATCTGCATTCTTAGCGAATACTAGCCCACCAATCTGTACAACTTCGTCTGCACCTAGTACAGGCATCCCAACTTTCTCACCCTCTCTAACGTAGAAAAACGAGCGTCTGAAGGGATTGTATCCGATCTGAGTCCAAGTAGGGTCGTTCATGACTTCTTCAGCGAGAGCATAGTTTTCTTGGTCTGTAGAGTCTATATACTCACCTTGCATCACAGACACAGAAGTTTTGGCTATTTGACCTACCGCAATCTTGGTTGCTGTCATAGTTGGTGACACCATGCGTACATTCTTGGCTCTAGCTGTAGCTGTATACGCAATAGCTTTGCCACCCTTGGCATGCATAGTAACTACATACTGGCCTATAGGGTTGCCGTCTGCATCTTTCTTGGTATATGCAGGTATATCGAGTCTTAGTCCAACAATCGTGCCTGCCTCTGGCTTCTTATTAACTAATGGTGCTTGGTCTTTCTTCAGCACATCTTTCATTTGTTTGGCAGTTGGTAGCTGTGGTAGCACATCAAATCTACGAATAGGGTCAAACTTCTGCTGTATCTCTACAAACTGCTCATATGTAATCTCATTCGCAAAGTAACGCTTGATAGCTTCTACTACTTGAGGTATGCGATCAAAGTTAAGCATATAGTCCGATGATAGCTGTGCTTTGCCTTGTGGTGCTACCTGGGCAACCTTAGATACACCACTAGTAGGGTAGAACTTTTTAAGGCCGTCACCCTCAACATAAGTCCCGGTTGTAGGATCAATGACGGCAGTATCCCACATATACCGATCTTTCAGAATATGTAGCACAGGCCGATCACCGTTTTCAGATACAATCGCAAATGGGTACGACTCGTGTTCGTATGTTTCGTGTAGTTTTAATGGCCCACGTATTTCTACTACAGCGTATATCTCACCGCCTTGTTGTCTGGAAACTGTAGGTTGACCTTCTACGGCATTCTTGAGGATTGGTTCAGCTAACATCTCAGCTATGTGACGTAGTCCTACTGTGCCTAGATCACCCTTTTGTCTCTCAGCTATTTTAAGAGCAGATGTTTCTTTTTGAGTCTGCCCCTTCTTAACTTCGCCTTTTGGTCTTTCGTAAATTTTAATGCTGTCGTAGAACGCTAATAGGTCTTTGCCAAGCTCTTCATTTTGTTTAGCTAGTTTGCCAATCTCACGGATTACCTCATTAGCAAATGCACCTCTTTGTTTGAATGTAGATACCAATGCGCCTAGCTTTGTTCTAATCTGAGATAGGTCTGCTGTGTCTAACTTAATATGTCTACTTGCTTTCTTGAGGATAGCATCTAGTTCGGCCTGGCTTAGAGGGAAGTCTGGGTCTAAGGCCATATCAGCAAACAAATCAACAATAGCATTCGAGCCTAGTGTAGAACCAAACTCTTTGCCACGAGGTGCTGATGTTAGTGCCATGCGTACTGTGCCACCGTTCTCTACGCCCGCTTTGTTTAGTACGTTAAGTAGGGCTGTTGCACCCCCTTTTGTACTAGCCCAGAAGTATCCTTGCTCGTTGTACTTGATTGGGTAGTACATACCACCCTTACCTTTTACTAGTATTCTGTTGCCACGAGATATAGAACCAGAGAACAATGCATCTGGTTGGTGCAATACAATAGAGCTATCCGCAAAGTCTCGTATGCTTCTGTCCCTAGTAATGTAGCCATCCTTCTCTAATTCACGAAACTCTGATGAGTCCACATCATAGAAATATGTCATGCCAGTATCTAGGTCAGAATAACTAGGTTGGAACTTACTTCGACCAAAAGCTGTTTCACCTTCGGATTTGTAGCCTTGAACTTGTTCTAATCCTATTTCGTCTAGTAAGGCTAAGTCCTCCTCTAAGATGCGCTCACCTCTAGTAGTTTTACCTGCTATGACTTGTAGTAGCTCAATAGCACGGCCCTCGCTAGATACTGGTATGACACCCTTAAATATCGTAGCTAAGAAATCTTGTATTCTAGCTTTGAGGCTAGGTTGTAACGCATCGAAGTTATCGGCTAATATACCCGCTAGTTCTGCTATAACCTCTTCGTTTATATCTTCTTTTATACGTTCGCCTGCCGCAATGTAATACTCACCATCGGCAACACGATCTTCTTGCAACATCTCCATACCTTCACTAATTAAGCGATCAGAGTATGCAAGGTAAGTAGCTCTAAAGTTAGCTATTCTTTGACGCTGTTTTGCAGGTAGCTTGGTTTTTGCAAGCATATCATTTAGAATACGATCAGCAGCTACACGAATGTTTTCATCGCTCTTAAACTTCTGGTGAAACACAGCATGTACTACTTCGTGGGCTACAGTACCCTTTGTGGCTGTTTCTGGGTTAAGCAGAATGCTACTCTTCATATCGTAGTAGCCGTTTCCTATAGAACCAGTTTTGTTAATAAAATCTTGTTCACTCTGAGCAAATTCAATTGTTACATTAGGTGCTACACCACGTAATGCAATCTCTGCTCTGCGAACCATTTTTTGACGTTGTTTTTCTAGTCTGCGTCTTTTGCCTTTGTTTTCTTTCTTACGTTTAGGTTGTTCGGATACTTCTGGCTCTGGCGTTTCGAGTGATTCTTCTACTTCTATTGGTTTGCCATCTTTCTCAACCAACTGTTTAACAGCAGCGTTACGTGCCTCCTCAACAGTCTGTCCTTCTTCTATAATAAGGTTATCGTCATAATCACCATTTAATATCTTAGCAATTACCGTTTGAGCAGTTGCATCTACTTCGTATTCATTATCGAACTCAATTCCTTCGACTTGAAATCCTTTGCGCTCTGGCTCATCTAATGCTTCTGGGGTTACTTCTTCTGGCTCTTCGGCCTCACCTTTTATAGCTTCATCGTAGGCTTGATTGATAAGTGTATTATATTCCCGTCGGGCATCCATGTTGCCGTACACAGCATTAACAAATACATCAGCCTTTGCTTCGTCTCTAATTAATCCTCTTAGTTCTGCCTCGCTATAAATTGTAGCAAACTGGTCGAAGTCATAGTCTGTAAGAATCTCGCCCTGCATTGTAACCAGGCCAGTTTCATCATAGATTTGTCCTGCCTTCTGTTCTTCGATCTTAAACTTCTTGGCTAGTTCAATTCCATCATATGTCTTATTGATTTCTTGAGTTACGGCCTTAAAAGTAGACTCATTACCTGCCGCATTTGCCATTTCACGAGCATATTCTTTTGCTTGAGCAGGCGTAAAACCCATATCTATAAGGTTTGATTCTGTTTGAGTTATATAGTTTTTAGCCTGTATACCCCTCATAGCAGCGCCGGGTACCGCTAGTACACTTGATATACGCAATGCACCTATAGTTGAGTCTTTAAATCCATCAAAAAAATCTACTTTTTCTTTGTTGAGGCCATACTTTTCATTAGCAACACTAACACCTTGGTTGTATATTAGATTATATAAAGCCTGCTGACTGTTTTCTTCTAGTACGTTTTCTAAAGAAAGGCCCGCTGTTTTAGCTAGGTGTCCTACAAAAGTAGTAGTGAATTGACGTTGTAGTTTTGCAGGGTTAACATTTAACTTACCTGCTAATTTTATAAATGCTTTTGACTGATAGTATTCAATAGCACCAGAGCCTGCTGCATAAACACTAGCCATTGCGTTAGCTAGACCGTATCTTTCCATTAAAGCGTCATACTCTTCATCATTACCAGTAAACTCTTCTCTGGTGGGTAGTATTCTTGGTACGTCAAACAAATTTTCAAATGCCTCAAGACTGTGTTTCTTTTCTTGAGAATACATAAAAGCTATACCATATTGAATAGGAAGAAAACCACCTGCTAGGTTGGGTGCGTTACTAAGAGTAGCCGCAATAGCAGCAGATATAGAAAAGAAGTTCTCATCTCCCGCCTTAGTTCGTAACTCTTCCATATCGGTTTTCATTCCTTCAGGAACAAGTTCAATAAACTGGTCTATCTTAGAAGCAATAACCTGCGCTTTTTGTTTAGCACGTTTCTTTTCATCTTCTGTATCTAATGGATTAAAGGTATTAGTCATACCATCTAGCATAGGATTGCCTGTGGTAATATTTCCAGATGCTGTATTTAATGTAAAAATTCTTGATGCTTCTTCGAGTACACCTTCAGCAGATGTAAGAAACTCACCTACTGTGCCGCTAACGTACTCTCCAAATTTCATTTCCTCAAAGTCACCGCTGTAATATTGGAACTCTCTGCCTAGCTCCTCTTTAATAGCCGTGTAATCGATCATAGGTGTATCGACTTTGAATCTTTGTCTAATAAACGCATCGACCTCTTGATCGTCCATCTGACGGCCATATTGAGCGTTAAATCCACTTCCGTATCTTTGTCTAACAAACTCCCTCGTAGCGACACGATCGACCTGTAGCATACCCATATCGCTGCTGTAGAACTCTCTGTCAGACAAGTCGGTTGTTTCACGAACTGGATTGTACATCAACGCATCAAATGGACTATGAGTCAAAGTGCGGGCAGTAGGAACACTACCCCCAAGTGGTCTTTTATTTTCTAGCATTATTATCCTTCTGCCGGGAGTTGGCCTTGTCTTTCAAGTTCTCGCTGTGCATCAGTAGCCCTTCTTACTCCTGGGTCACCTGTGCTTAATTTTGGTGGAATATAATATTCTTCAAAGATAGTTGGTCTAGCTAGAGGTGTGTTAACCCCAAATGCTTTCTGGAATATGACTTTTGTTTTATACTCTAGGTACTCACCAAACTGTTCATTAATAAAATCATATACAACATTTCTGTTATTAATGTTATCTACTAGGTTTCCATCATTATCAAACTGTAGTCGAGCAGAGCCAACTTGTTCAGCTCGTGCGGCAGTTGCTCTAAATTCATCTCTAGCAGTTATTTGTTTCATTCTGCCAGTACCTCTTTCAACGGTAACTTCTGGCTCTTTACCAATAACAGCCTTTCTGCCTTCTTTAATAAAGTTCATGATGGCCTGGCGTTTAAGCACCATGTCACCTTTTTTCATTTCTATTGGCATAAAGGTAGTAGCGTCATCGTACATATTCCAATAGTTCTCCCACACCCATGCGTCATCGCTGTCGTACACACTTTCTTTGTTACCTTTTACAAATACATTGAATCCTTGTGGTGTACGCATAGCGTCTAACATCTCTTCTTTGTACGCTACCTTTAATTGTTCTGGCATATTGCTAGTTGTAACCAATTCAAATATACCGTCAAACTCTGCGGCAGAATCACCTCTAAATGTACCAGACCACAACTTTTGTATTCTTGCATCTAATACATCTAAATCAACAGCATCTTCTACGTCCACGTATCCTGTTCTTAAAGTATCGATTTGACGTTGTATTTGTATCTTGTAGGCCGCTCTTTGTGCTTCTGGTATATCTAGTGCTGCTAGTTGGTCAAAATCAAGAGTGCCTGCTTTTAGCATCTTCTCTGCTTCATCTATATTTGTAGATATTGTTTGATTGTAGTATTTAGTAGCAGCTTCGTTAGCTATTTGTAGAACCATGCCTTGGTCTGATTCGCTCATGCTTTTATATCTAGGGTCTTCAGTTAACGCATTAATTTGATCTAATGTAGTTGCTGATTTAGCTTTAGACTCAAAGTATGCTTTGTTTGTTTCAGATATAAAATTGTCTTTGCTTACTGTTGTTATGTATCCTGCCTCAACCATTTGATCTAGCTGATCTATACCTTTATCATACTTCTCTGTATCACCAGATAACATTAGAAGAGACGCTTCTTCCTGTATGGTTGAAATATAATTAGCTGTAGACTTCTTCACACGGTCGAGTCTCTCGGACTGTATCATGTTGCCAAAGTCCATATCAGCACGTTCCATAATACGGCCGATTACTCTATCTGAGTAACCTTTGTTTTGTAGCACGTTTCGAAACTCAAGAATTCTGGGTTGCAACACTTTTTCTTCGTAGTTCATAAACCCTATTTCTGGTCTTTTTCTTAATATTTCTTCTTTTTCAAGTAGCATTTGATTCTGGAAATCAAGCATCAGTTGATTAGCTTCTGATTCAGCAGCCTCATCTTTTAGTAGTTCGTATCTTTCGATGCCCTTCTGTACACCTTTACCCAGGTTCTCTATGCCACCTGCTATGCTATCTGCAACCTGGCCAAGTGCTTGTATCTCTGCTGATGGGTCATACTGCACACCCGGTGCTTGGTCACTAACTCTAGATTGTTGCTGAAATAATGGTATCTTTGGCATAACTAATTCCTATGGTCTTCGTAAATATGAAGGTATCTGGTTACCCGTTAAATTAAATACTGGCTCTGGCATTGCTCTTGTAACAAAACTGTCAACTCGTATTGAAGGGTCTAACTGAAATGGTGTTTCTGTCGTTCCGGGAACATCAAATGATGAAGCAATTTTACCTACTCCAGAAAGTATACCACCTAGCAATGTAGCTCTAGATTTTACTCTAGATAAGTAAAGTGCATTCTGACCTTGATATAGTGTCATGTCTTTACCTGCTCTTGCGTGTTGAGCCTCAATCATTCTTGTTCTTCGGTTATTGTTTGCTTCTAGAGACATCTCTTCTATCTGTTCGAGCATAACCTCTAGTGGTGTATCTTCTGTAATTACAGCACCGCCTTTAGCAAACCCTGCTTTTTGTGTAGCCTGTAGCCTGCGAAACTGTCTATTTGCTATATCGCTTTCGGCTCTTGATGCGTACTCAATCGCTAACGCTTTGTTTTCATATAACTTAGCATTGTACTCTGCTGCTTGTGCTTCAGCTTGTCCTTGCGCTCGTTGCGCTTTAGCCGATATACTTGCACCGATAACACCTGTAAATGCGCTTACTAATGTTCCAAACATTATCTTACTCCTCCTGTATCAACTCGTGGCATCATTGATAGAATAGTGCAAGGTGATGGGTCATCCGCTACAACGTACACAGTTTGTAAATATTCTGGTGCGTTGGCTAAACGGACTATTGCAGTCTCAGATACCATGCCCGTACCTTCAAATTGAACAGGGCTTAGATCGGCTGTTGCTTCTGTTTGTCCGCACTTTGCGCTAACTGTATCTTTAAATCTTAATGTGGCCATGCTTGCATTTAATTTAGAACCACTTGTTGTTCCGCTTCTTGTTTGTAGGTTTAAATATAGCGGTGCTAATACGCCTGTGTATTCTTTACCTATAACCACTCGTGAGTAAGTAGAATCACCTAGTTTATATACTGTAGCTTTACTAGAACCAGATGTTGAGAATGTTTCAGTACCACCAGTTAGATCGGTCGTAATAACGGTTGTACTCGTAATGCTTCCAGACTCTAAAGTATATTTACTATTCGGGTTTGTTGTACTGTAACCCAGGCCACTAACATTGATAGTATCACCTTCAGCCAGGCCGTGTGCAGCAGAGAAGGTAAGTTTCAAGTGATTAGCGTTATCCGAAGCGATTTCAGCAGCACTAATAGTAAGATCGGTAGAACTACCAATATTTAAATCACCATCTGAATCTACTACACCAGTAAATGTTGTCGTACCATCTGCTACAACTTTTAACGTTTCACCAATAGCATAGTCGTAACCACTTATAGTGCCTGTTGATAGGCTTGTAGCTGTGCTGTAGTAGTCCATTCCGTTGTACTGCGTTACATAGTTTGTACCCCACTCTCTGTCATCGAGTCTGCAAATGTAACGAACCTCTGCGCTGTTAACTGTTAGTTTAATGGAAACATAAACGGCATCTGCGCCAGAAGCTGTTGGTAACACAGTTACGCTTTCAAACGCACCTGTACACTTATGTCGATGCCAACCAACTACTTTCTGGTCACGCTCGTATGTCATTCCTACTAGTTGGTTGTCGCTGTTAATAGTCCACACTATGTTATCTGGTTGCTGTTGTAGTGCAATGGCTTTGAAGTTATCACCCGCAATGTGTTCTGCAACAAGCGTTAGGTCTGGTGCTATGTAGTCTTGTGAGTCAAAGTTAAATACCCACTCACGTAGCTTCTTGCCCTGCCTCATAACAAACAGCACAGCAGAGTTTACCAATAGGCCTGCTATTGAGTTAGAGCCGTATGTTGTTTTACGCTTAATGTCAAACGATGTTGGTGTTACAGGTTTGTTATCAGATTCTGCACCTAACGACCACTCGCTTCCTGATGTTCCAATAATAAGCTGACGGTGAGGTACAAGCCATTGTATGCCGTCTAGTTGACCAGACGCAATCGTTAGCCTCATTGGTGAGGTATCTAACGTAGATGTTTTAAAGTTAAAAAAGTTATCTGTTTCACTTAACCATAAAGTGTTTGGATTGTTGGCTGTACCTGCATATACTAGTCTGCTTTCAAAAAATGCAAGTGTATCTGGAAATCCTCTGTGATTAGAAAACGCACCTTCAGACCATCTTGTCATTTCTGGATTAACTTCAAACCAATGGCCGTCAGCTATCTGTTGAGTTAAGCTGTCTCCGTCACTTGCGCTTACAGCTATTAAGCATTGATAGTATTGTGATGTAGTAGTAAAGTTGTACTTTTTGTTAGCACCTGTTGTATCAGCTACCCAGAACAACTCACTACCATCTGTAGTATCATCGTAAAAAGAAGCTGTAATAGTAGTAGATGTAAATTCACTAGCTGTACTAAATTCACCTGCTGCAACAAAGTCTGGATTAAAAAATAATATTTTATTATTAGCTCTGTCTGCACAATAAATTTGATTAACAGATGCATCACTAATCCCGGTAATATCTGTAACTATAGATGTTCCCGCAGCAGGGTCTCCATTTACTGTAATACTACCTTTTGCAATAGATACATTATCAAAATAATAAACAGATTCTTGTGAAAAAGAAGAGGATAATTTTTCTATATAAATTCTTCTAGTTGAGGATGCATCATCTGGGCCTTTTTTGGCAATAAGTCTGTATCCAACGTGCTTGGCTGATAAATAAAATTTACCATTTAATACTCCTAATCCATAAGGTATATAACATTGTTGATTTTCATATAGGCCTTGCCCTGCGGTCGGATTCATAAAGTTAGCAGCTTGAACCTGGTATACTTGCGATTCGTTAGTGCCATCAATATCATATTCATACACTCTATATCCTCTAAAACCAGACTGGTCACCATCAGCAAAACCAGTAATGGTTCTAGCTGTGTAACCACCTAAAACATAAATATGATTACTGTAGTATGCTAAATCCAAACCGTCATTGTTGTTGCTGTCTACAGAGGTTGCAGTCCATTGGTCGTATGGCATAAAGTTGTCAGAGCTATCTTTTGTAAATACATGAACAAGTCTATTTTGATCTATAGCATAGTATTTTGCATCACCGTATGCACCACCACGCATATTATCTAGTCCACCAGATGTAGTAATCGAGGCAACGTCAAATGTTAAGTTGGCTGCACCACCACCGCCTAATGCACTATCTTGAATAGTAAATGTATCGTTAACAGCGTAGTTTTTACCAGACGTACCTAATACTGTAACAGTAGCTGCACCAGTTCCAGATGCTACCACTACTCGTATTCTAGCTCCAGAACCAGAGCCTGCGTTACTTATTCCAGTTGTAGTTCCGTCTACGAAATCATAAGTGCCTGCTGTTCTACTTGAGTCTGCCCCGCTAACTGTATCTACAGTAGCTAGTATTCCTGAGAAAGCAGATAAGTCTTTTGATACAGATGCAAACTCTAAACCACTTGGAACCTTAACTTTATCGCCAATACTAAACGCTGTGTCTGCTGCCCAAGATGTTGTGTAATCGCCAATAGAATCTTGAAAGTCAGATATTACGGTTCCAACCACTTGCGTAGCTGAAGTGTAACTTGTAATTCTAACCAATGAGTTTACAGTAGTAGATGTAGGAATTAAAGATACCTGGCAATGGCCGATGTTATCGGTTCCTTTTTCATATTGCACTCGAAGAAATGTGTTATTTCCTTCTATTGATGGTGATGATACAGCAAAGTTTTTTGCTTCATTTGTCGCATCAATGTTCGTAGTATCGCAAACCGTTATGTAGGTAGAATAACTAACACCGCCATCAAGACTTCTTTCAATAGTAACCCTACCAGTCCAAGTGCCACCAGTTTCAAAATCCCAACTTGTATTAGACACGTTAATTGGATCGCTTATTCCAGATGCTGTAAATTCTTTTTCTAAAGATATGTTTCCGCTAAGTCTGGCCGCTTCAAAAGAAAAGTAACCACCAACCATATTAGAGTTAAATAAATCTTGAGATGATGTTAATACTGTTTCTCCATCTTTAGATGATGTAGTAATTTTTATTGTTTGATCTGTGTTCTCATTAAGTAGCGGTGGGAAAGTCCACTCTACTTCACTCATAGACCAACTAGTGTCGCTTAATCTCTTTATCTCTTGTGGCTCGTGATCTTTGTGGGCTAGAAACAATATGTCTGCTGATTGTGTAAACTGTATATCATTCAGGTCGGCTGTAGTATATGGTGATGTCAAAAGTATGTCTGCTCCACCGCTTTGATGTGGAGAGTCATTCTTCCATACCCGAACATACAGGTTGCCAAACTCTAGCAGGTAGTTTTCGCTTACACTAAATGTAAATGGTATCAGCCTAACTTTACCACTATGAGAGCTACCTAGGTATTTTGTGCCAGGCCGTTTAGTTGCACCACCGTATGGCAGGGGTACAAAGTTCTCCATCTTCAAACAGCTCTTGTTGTAGATTCCGTCTACGTCTTCACGAGCATACAGGTATGGAGAAACCTCACCACCATTAAAGTTGTTTATGGGTAGCTTGGCCATTATTCAAATGTACCATAAGAAGTTTGTGAGAAAGGCGGTGACGAATTAGAAGTCATATTGTTGGATGTATAAGTTGCTTCCAACCACTCACTATCGAGAACTGGACTTGGATTCTTTTCAAATCCGTTAACACGCTTGGCCTCTGGGATATGTACATTTAGAAACTCATCCATAAGTCTTTCTTCTAAGTCTCTGTCACCATTAATCCCGGTGGCTAACTTGGCCGCAAGTAATGTAATAAACGCCTCTCTAAACAGGCTGTCATGTTCACCCCTTGTTTTTTTACCAAGAGTATCGTATTTGTGTAATGAAATTAATCTGTTAAAACGGATGTAAATATCTGGCTCATTACACATAATGCCATCTTCATCCATCGTCCAATAAACATTAGGTGTTACTCGCTCGTTTACTTCTTGAGTATTTGTAACATAAATTACTCTTACGCAGTTATCAGGAGTTTGAAATCTATGTTTCCATGTTGGTTGAGGCCTAAATTCTTTTACTTCCATTTCGGTTACACTAGAAGCATATGCAGATACAGTTGTCCAACCAGATAATGGAGGAACAGTTTCTGTTGTTACGTTTTCAATAATTGCAGTTTTAACACCACCAGAGTTTTTAGTATAAATAATCCAACGATCTGTAACGTATTCTATAGTCTGCGTTGTAGACCAAACATTGTCATCTGGATCAGCAGCATCTGAACCTTCATCTTGTACGGCATAATCAGCACGAGCAATGCCTACAAATGGTTTACAGTCATATCTTTTTTCATCTAAATTAGGAATACCTGGGTCTTTAAATGTAACTGAAAATTGTCTAATAGGTAATCTGTTATGTGAAACAGTTACACTCCAGTCGTGCATTCTGGATATATATTGAATGCAATAATCGTAGTGTAATCTACATAAGTCTGCAACTAGGCCTGTGTCTGTGTCAAAGTTTGTAAGAAACGATCTGTTGTTGCCGAGCTTACTTAATGCCATATTGCACAGCTGCTCTTTTGTTAAACTCACTAATCTATCAGGCATAGTTGCTCCAAATTAAAAAAAGGGTAAGGGGGGACTAGCCCCCCATGGTATTACTGATCTGTAGAGATCAAGATGTAGCCTTCGATAGAGTCAGAACTCATCGCACCTGCATTGAAGGTAAGGATAAGTTTCTCCCCACCGACAGCATAGGCAACACCGTCAGTCTTATCACCAGTAGCTCCTTCTGGGAACAAGATAGTACCCGCAGAAGTTAAGTCCTCGTTAGCGAGGAGAGCGTCTGGCTCCGCTACTGTACCAAGGTCAACCTGGTTAGCAGAAGCGATAGCTGTGTGTAACAATGATACAGCAAGTACCTTTGCGTTGTCTGGTAAAGTACCAGTCAATGTAACAGTATCACCAGTCATGTCAGCATGATCTGTAGTGAATTTTACAGGGATGTACTTGATGTTACCGAGGTAATCAGAAGCATCCTGTAAGTTGTTAGCGGTATTGATTGCTGTAACGATATCTGAATTGAAGTTAGCCATTATATATCTCCTCTTCTTAAGATTCTAAACAAGGAACAACGACAACTTTTTCTTCTTCCATGCGGACAGCACCGAACTCTGCCTTCATGTAAGCGTAGTAGTTGAATGATTTATCAGCCCGTTCACTAATCTTAGTAGTCATGTCGGGGTTGATTTCCAACAACGCAGCATCTGGCATAAATGCATAAGCAGCACGAGTGTTAGAACTATCCGTGTTGCTCCATGTGCCAGTTGTTGTATTGATGTCACCGTCATCTGCATTGATGTCTGTTGAGTCGTAAGCAGTAGTTTTATCCGCATCCATATAAGGAAGGATATTGCTAATGCAGAACTTCGCACCCATGTAGTCATAAACAGTTCCTACAGACTGATCAACAGGACGTTGAGAGGTGTAGTCAAAGTTAATGAAGTTATCATCATCCATCATGTCTTTCCATTGTTTCCAAGAAATCTTGAAAATAGGAGCTTGTGTGTCGATGTCTACGTTGTTGCTACCGAATGCTTCTAGAGCAGCTAAGAACTTCTTATAAGTGAAGCCTTCCGCAGTTCCTGAAGTAGTTACGTCAACTTCGATGAAGTTAGATGTACCAAGTTCAGTATCTGTTTCACCTTCAACGCCACCTTTAGCCGTACCCAAAAGAGCTTGGTCAAGGATGATGTCTTCCTGGCGAAGGAACTTATTCTTCATGATAGCTAACTTAGCAGCACGAGGATCAACTCCCATCTTACTTACGTCAGCCCAATCCATGAACTGGCCGTCTTGGTAAGATACACGAGATGTCCGTCTACGGCTGTAGTCGATGTCTGATACGGGTGAGTCCCCGAAACGATTGACAACCTTTGAAGGTAGGCCGCCACCTGCTGTGCGTTGGTAAACACCTTCTTTACGGAACAGATCGCCAGTAGCAAGCTGTACGTAAGGACGAAGTTTACCGCCTTTGACTTCAACCGTCTCACGAATAGCACGGTCAAAACCAATCACGTATGTATTGAGCAAATTTCCTGCTCCCATAATAATTCTCCGTTAAGTAATTAATAATCAGTTTTAGTCGGCTCTGAGTGTCCACACCATGTGGGTCTAGCCTAATATTAGGTTCTCACCTTAGATCATCGTACAGGCTCTTGCGAGGTATCCGTTTCAAATCTGACAGCCTTATATAAAACTATTACAATCTTGTCAAGATAATATTAATAATTATTAAACTGAATCTCTGCTTGTTTTTCTAGCAACTGCGCTCGCTCACGTAGAAGACTCTGATAAGTTGCATCAGAAGTGTTTGGGTGTGCGTATAGTTTGCTATCAAGTTCAGCAAGTTGATCGCTAATAGTATGAATATTATCCATAGTTCGAGCTTCAATAACTTCATCGTTATCAAGCAACGGTACTACATTCTCAAACCAGGCCTTTACGAACTCTGGGTTGTTGGCAATAGTAGGGTCATCTTTGAACTCGCCTAGACCTAGAAAGTCTAATGAGTTTGCTACCTTGGCTAAGTTGTAATCGTACTGATCACCTTTCCACTCATTGCGTAGTGAAGTCTCAGCTTCGTGTAGTTGCGCTTCGTACTGTCTATCGGAGTCACCTAATGACTGGCCAACCTTTTCTAGCTCCCAATCAACCAGAGCTTGTGCTGCTTCCTTAGACAAACCATTCTCGTAAGCAAACTGCTTAAACTCATTGATTCGCTCTTCGTCAACATCAACCCCTTCGGGTGCGTTGTAGTTGATATCGTATTCATCTGGTGATGAACCGATGCCCATTAGTTCGTTGCGCTTTGCAATGTCAGCTTCGCTTTCTGATGCCCAGAACTCTTCAGCTTTGCGTCCCGCCATACTTTGTGCGTTGATAGCACCTTTGACTAAGTCGACAGGATTATCGTATTTAGACCAGATTGAGTGGTTACCCAACTCGTCTGGTAGTGACTCACGCCATGATTGATTAAACTTCCCATCATCCGTGAGAATATCAACAGGCTGTGTTGCAGTTTCCTCAACTGAGGGTGCTTCGACAGGTGTCTGTTCTTCCATGTATTACCTCTTTGGTTAGTATTTTGTCATAAGGGTCTTCTTTTTCTTCTTACCCTTTTTAAGAGCCTTTAAATCTGCTCCAGTAATTTTATTACGTGGTTCAGCTACAGCAGCCATTTTCTTCTGCTTGCTCGAATATTTTGAATACGGCATTTAGCACCTCCATCTACGCCTTGCGGCCTTTCCTCTTTCGCCAGTCCAACCTCTAGACCTAGCACAAAATGATTTACGTCTTTTAGCAGCTTTACTTCCAGGCTTTACTTTACCAGTAACAGCAGTTTTAAGTTTGCTACCCGGATTTGCTCTGCGGTGAGCGGCAACACCTTTAGCGGTCATACCTGCACCCTCTTTAGCAGAACGATAGTTGCGACCTTTACCTTTAGTTGTTTTTGGTATTGCTTTTTCTTTCTTTCTAGAAAGCAAGGTTCGTTTGGGCATTCTCTTCTCCTAACTCTTGTTGAAAACTTACTTCTTCTAAATCCCACTCTGGGTCTTGATTCAACAGACGCTTAAAGTTCTTGTATGCTCTATTGGGGACTTGTGTGAAATATTTACTAGAACTAAAATCACCCTTTGCAAAATTTTTATACTTCAACTCAGAACCTATTTTCCGAGTATGAATCAGCTTAAGTACTTCTGTTTCAGCCTCACTAAATTCTTTTATCTCTTTCATCATGTTGGGGAACTTCTTCATCCAGTATGGCCCCATGTTAAATGTAAGATCAATAAGAGCTGCTTTCTGGCTAACACTTAGCGAATCAAATCCCACAATGCCTTTAGCTGCTTTGTAATGGCTTTCAAAATCTTTCTGAAATAATCTTTCAAGGTATGCTTCATTTACGATATCTCCTTCTTTATATTTCTTCAGTTCATCTTTGGTCAGCCTGTGACCAGTACCCATGGTTAAATAACCACGCTTGTCTTCATATACATAGTTTCTAAAGCCTTCATTGCTTCTAACCATTAGCTTTAGTTTTCTTTTGAACTCTTCTTCATTCATCTTCTGATATGATTGCCTCGATGTATCTGTACATATCTTGTGTTCCATTGCGATAGGCGCAGTCAGCATGACTAAGCTCAGAGCCTGCCTGCACATCAATATTGCAAAAGTCTCTAAGATCATCTAATACCTCTGAACCCTCTGGAGTTTTAAAGACACGTTTGTACGCTGATATTAAGTTAGCTAGTTCGTGTGACATTACTCTCCCAGGTCTAAGCCTTCGGCCAGTAAGCTATCTGGTGCTACTGAGCCACTAAGTTTCTGAGCCGCATCTGCCAGAGCAGGCATCTGTTGCATCTGTTGTTGTTCTGCCATAGCTGCCGCTTTAGCTTCACGTTCTTCTGCTACTACCGTAGGATCATTAAGAACATTCATGCTTGAGCTATTGGCGTACCAGATTTCACGGAATAGTTTATCTGGGTCAACATTGTCTAGTGATTGTAACATATTGGGATCAAGCTGTGCTAACTCACCAAACATACGAAGAGTAGTAACTGCCCCCATAGTCTCGAACGACTTCGTTGCCATTGAGAGTCGGCCTACATAATCGACCTCGTATTCCGGGCTATCAATAAGCTCCTGCGGAATTGGGGGCAAGAGTTTCTTCTTAGCAAGTATGTAGTACACGTGGTTCATAACAGGAGTAACGTGTTCTTCTACATAGCGAGCCACGAAAGGTGCAAGCTGCATTAAATCGGTTGTCATACGCTCCTGAACTTCAGTAGCCGTCATGTTGCGGTAAGCATCTAATGGACGGAACAACTGGTTGAAGAACATACGCTTGATAGAATCATCGTGTAGCTTATACATCTCCAACGCAATGCCTGGGTCACCGTTTGGTGCTAGACGTTCTGGCTTGCCATTAGGGTTAGTAGCCCGCCAACGAATGAAAGACCCTGCACGACTAGACATACCAGAAACGCTATCATCGTCAGGGATCAACCATTGAGGATTAGCGTGTTGTTCAGCCGATGCGACCATAGAGCGATAGATAACGTTGGTACGCCTAGCTGTGCCGAGAACCATACTCATGGGTGAACGACCATATATCTCTTCGTTGCCCACCATGAATCTAGAAACTTTGTATGGGTTGAAGTCGAATCCACTCTCTTTGACCATAGTGCCTGTATCACGGCATACGTGGTAAGATGCGAATGGCTTCTCAGTAGACTTCTTGCCTTTGGGGTTGTAGTCCATACGAGGTTGCACACATTGAATGAATGTGAACTTCTTGTCTGGATTGTTCTGCATTTGGTTTTCGATGTTTTGGAACTCAGCAGCTTGTAACGCTTCAATGCCAAACTTCTGTATGGCCTGGCGTAATGTCAGCTTGTATTCACGAGCTACAGTATCTACTTCACCTAAATGGTTCTCATCAATGCGGATGTTAGACACGATAACATTTTTAAATCGTATAACATTTCTGTCATCTTCTTCTAGTGATAGGCAGTTAGTGCCAAAGCAACCTAGAGACAACAACGCCTGGAACGCTTCTTGAGAAAAGTTAGAACCAATCAATACCTGATGGATGATACGGCTCACTTCTTCAAAGTAGTTAGCTACATTCTCATTAGCCATCATCATGGGAGATGGGTGACGATACTTAGCCCACACAGTATTCGGTGGAAACATATGAGAAAAGAAACCAGAGGCAAAGTTGTAGTTAGCCTCGATGCACGTATCAATCAGACGTTGTGGTGGTTTCTCTTGACCGCCAATACGAATGCGATTGATGTTGTCATTAGTCTGATAGCACCAGTCGGCACACTCCTGCCACAGGTTCATCCAATTCCCATGAACATGAGCGTTCATAGAATCGTATTTTTTAATAATTGATTTAGCGTCCATTAGCCTAAAGTATCTTTTCCTGTACCACCAAGTCGTGATGTAAGTATTGTGGATTGATAGCCCCTACGCTGTTTAGCCTGTGACTTAGCTAAATCTACTTGGCCAGAAACATCTTTACGCTGTACAGGTGGTGCAGGCGGTGGCGGCGGTGGTGGTGGCGGTGGTGGTTTTGGTGGTGATCCCATCTTATCTCCTATAACGTGTTCTTATCCTATCGAACTCTATTAACCTAAATTTCTTATCAAATCGTTCAAAACAAATAAATTCTAGCGGTTCAACCAGATCAAACGCTGATCTAGGATCACCTGCGAGCAAATATACGAACCATGTATTTGGTTTGTCAAGTTTATTGTAACACTTTTTAAGTATATAATCGGAATATGTTTTATAAGCACAGACAAACACGTCATGGTTGCTTATAATTACACCGTGCTTTCCGCAATACTCAAGAACCTCAAAGAAGTCGCTCTCGTATTTGTACAGGCTCTTAGCTGTTTCGTAGTGTGTCATGCTATGAAGTCAAGATCATCGTAGTAATCCCGTCTTACCTCCTTCTTCTTGTTTGTCATATAGTCTCTGACCATGCCGTGGTGCATAGCCATGAACATCATTCGGGCTGCGTCTGCTCCGTGGGAGTGTTCGTTGTGCAGGATTTTTCCAGTATTGGGGTTCCATTGGTAGTTCGTGAGGTGTTCAACCAATCCATTAGCTCGTTCATTGATTCGTATATCTGGTAGGTTACGTCTAACAATTTCAATGTCATCCCTAACTGAATTCGTTTTGGGAATCGGCCGTACCTCAAAGCCAAACTCAGTACGACAAAAATCAATAATGTTATGCCCGGTAGTGTTGTTTCTTTTCTTCGAGTCGTGGGGCATATAGTGTCCTGCATAGTTATATCCTTTCTCATTTATTACATCGATGTAATGTTTGATGTCGTGTCCTGTGTTCTCATAGTAGTCAACAATGGTGGCCTGGCCGTTCACCACTTTAGCGAACACAATAGCCGTAGGGTCATCCATACCCAAGTCCCAGAATGTGTACACAGGCTCGTTAGGTGGATCAAAGTCCCCTATGCTGCCCATGTTCTCTAGCTTGACCATCTCATAACCGAACACGGAGTTGGCAACGTCAGCCACGGCCTCGTTCAGATACTCCTGTCTTGCTAGTGAATAAGAGATCATCTTTGAGTCAACCCTGTCTTGCACGTTGAGATATGTCATCCCCGTTAGGGGATCGATTTTATCAATCAGTTCTGGATTGAGGTTCATATCCTCACCAACCCAACAATATCGTTTGGTTTGTTCTGGTGTGAGCCACTCACAGAACCAGTCGTTACTGGACTTATTGGCCTCATACATACGATACAGCTGATTATTCTTACCACGCATCGTGCCGTTCATAATAATCCACGAGTCACCTTCGTCTAAGATAGGAGCTAGGAAGCCAGTTACCTCTTCTTTGTGCAACGAGAACTCAGATAGAGCGTATCCGTAACCACCCTGCCCTACGAAGTCCAGGTTATCTGTACCGCTAAAATTGACCACAGAGCCATTGATTAGGCCGACCTTCATGTCGGTATTGTTTTTGTAAGAAACGATCTCTGGAGGGAAAATAAGGTCTAATAGATGCCCACTCCTGGCACCAATAGTGACTATGTTGTTCCAGATAGCACGCTCTGCCCACTTCCGTGTAGGAAACAGGTAATAGTACGAGCCAACACGCTGCATAGCCCGCTTAGAAAGTATACTAGCGGTGGTTACATCTTTACCGTGTCGTCGAGGCCAACTAATCAGTAGGTTCTTAGCCCCCTGGTCTAGGGCTTTCCAACAACTAGTCTGATAGTATCTAGGCTTCAGCTGTGGTAACAGTATCGTCTTCTGTGTATGCGTCTGCAAAATCTACAACCTGTATTATTATATCCTGTGCCTTCTGCTCTAATCCTAAATACTTGCCTAACTTGTCTGAGGCCTGGGCATTACCCCTGCCGCTCTCAGCTAGTAGGTGCTGAAATACAATCTGGCGCATACTGGCAGTATCCTCAAAGTCAACCTCACTCAAATCTAGAGCGTCCGCTTTCTTTTTCGCCTTCCTATCGAACTCGAATAACTGTTGGGCGTAAGCCCATAATTTTTTATTATCCGCACCCTTTAGGTCTTCAAATATCTCTTGTGCTGTCACTTCTTACCCTTGGCACTCCAGTCAATCTCATCGTAGTTGCTCTGGTAGGCCTCTTTGTCGTACTTAGCGAAGTTATAGTTCTGGCCATCTCTGGTCTTACTCTTACGCCAGTCACGCTCATCTTGGGCCTTCTGTGAATATCTATCTGGTAGGTTAGCCATCTTCTTCCTCCAAGCATTCTACGTAGCACATCATACAAATATATTCCTCTACGCAGTTATGCTCATCTATGATTTCTATGATTGGGTTCTCTTCTGAGTCAACGCAACAGCATCGCTCACAGGTCTTCTCGTTCATCAGTTATATCCATGGTTTCATTGAATTCTACGCCACAATAGGCACAATAGTTAGGGTCATTAATACCCCCAGGCATCTCGTATACGTAGAAGTAATTTTTACAGTTGTAACACTCTACATATGAAAGATCATTAATCTTAGGTAAATGCATAATTTCTTACATAAATGTTAATCTGATATATGTCAACCAAATTTTACAAATCTTTTGATGGGTCTAAAGCTAATTTTATTCGCAAAATCCAAAAGCCGATGGCACCCCCCTAAATACCCCCTGCCCTGTAAGTATTTTGACTGGCAATACCCTTATTGTGTGTACGCCTTGTGCAGCGGTGAAACTCCAGGATTCAGTAAGGGTTTGTGGACACTATTCCGAGCCTGGTTGCAAGCGAATTGTGCATAAATGTTTGTCAAAATTAGGGTTGCATTTTCTGAATGGCATGATCTCTGCTCGTGTGCGGGCGCATAGAGGTCGGCTCCGGGATTGGGTAGAAGTTGAAACTCTCTATTTGTTTTTGGTGTATTTGGTTCTTTGTATCTATCTATGTATCGTGGTATCTTATTAGAAGTTAAGTGGCAATGGTGTCACACAATAAACGGAGACAAACAAATGGTAATACATAAAGAGATTCACTACCACGACT